>Ga0307976_1000025_pt1 | contig 103422 bp, 103 predicted proteins | sample OrgLakmetagen919_FD_201836 | JGI IMG/M metagenome (GOLD analysis project Ga0307976, IMG submission 201836) | Saline water microbial communities from Organic Lake, Antarctica - #919 | ecosystem: Environmental > Aquatic > Non-marine Saline and Alkaline > Saline | place: Antarctica: Organic Lake... | reverse complement strand
AAGCAATGCTGATGTCTTCACCCGCATACCCCTCCAATCCTAAGGCTCCCGTATTTTCTATATTGTCGAAACCTGGGTCGTTTGCTGTCATGGCCTCTAGGGCAGGCTGAAAGACTTCCCAGTTGGCCGTTTCGAAATTGGTTCCATCATAATCAGTAGAAATCTGAAGTCCATAGGCCAGAGTATTTTCATCGATCGGAGCATCGAAACGTCTGTCGAAATTGAAACTTAAATTAGGGTCTTCTGCTCCACCCAAACTGATAGGTGGTGAAATAAGCCAGGCTTCGGAATAATCATCCCCAGAGGTGGCTTCTCCTGCTGGTGTAAATGGGTTGGTCCCCACACCAGTGACTCCTTGTCCAGTGTAACAAAAGAAACCACCTGTACCGAAAGAATTCTGAACAACGTCAATGATCGTCCATCCATCCGGTGGAAGTTCAAAGCTTCCATTAGGACCGCAAACTCCAAAATTTTCTATGAATGGTAAATCGTCTTCCTGCACGCGCTCGTTGACCAAATTGAAGCTTAAGTATCTTCCGTCAAATTCATTGGTCGCAAGTCCTAGACCGACGGCGATAATTTCAAACTCCTGAGCAAAATCATCAAACCGAATTCCCTCTTCTATCAAAATCATTTCAAAACTTGCAGAGGTTGCTCCGGTAGTCACGGGAATGTTTATTTCTCCACCACTAAGCGGTGGCTCAGTGGTAAAGAGGTTTCCGTAGGTATTTTGAGGGGCAATGATTCTTATATTGGAAGCCTGAGTAGAGGCCGGTGAGATATCAAAATTGATAGTGACTGGCTGGAGTGTATCTGTCACCACTTCTAGATCTGGTGATGAAAAGCTAACTAAGGCCACCGAATCGTCATCGCTACAGGAGGTGAGTAGGGTCAAACTCAGAAGTATGAAAAGAATAGGTTTTATTTGAAAGATTCGCATAAGTTTTAATTTTGAATTGACCACATTACTGCATTTACATTATCCCCCTGAGGAAATTGACGCTGTATCGCTTCCTGAAGGTTGTCTACATTTTGATTGATTTCAGAAAAAGGATACATCCAACGTTTAGGTACACCTTCCTCATTGATAATTCCACCGCCATCCACACTAAATTCTGGAAAGCCTGTTCTTCTGTTATCGTAAAAGGGCTCCCAACCTGAATTTAAAAACATAGCTGTATGCTTTTGTGTCAGAATTTGCTCCAAACCTGTTAAAGCCTGATAAGTAATGATGGGTTGTGCTAAGTAGTTTTCAACTAGATTGGCGTCGATGTCATAATAGGCCATAGATGCTCTGATGCCTGACTGATAAAACCCTTCTGCATCTGCAGAAATCCAATTGCGATGAGCGGCTTCTGCCAAGATAAAATTAAGCTCTGCAAAACCCAGAGAAAGATTAACTTCGGCTTCAGCATCTTCGACATAACGACTATTCAGCGACGAACCCTCTCCAGAAGTAAGTCTGGCCACGTTAGCGTTAAGAGGAGCACTTCCTAGAAGTCCTGAATAACTCTCAAATGAAAGTGGATCGTCGTCACTGGAGTTACTATCGGGTGAAGCCATTTCAAATAGTCGTGGGTCACTAAAACTTTTAAGTCTTTCCACAAAAGTTTCTTCCAAAATGTAAGAAGTGGTGATAGATGCGTTTCTCCAAAACGGATAAACATTTCCTGTTTCTTCTGAATAGGAATAGAAGGCATTATCGTCTGCAGATTCCATAATTGGATAAACACCAGCATTGGAATAAATGACATTGAACCGTGAAGGTAGATTCAAATTGGGGTCGTCCTCTCTTACAGATAAACTCATCAAGACTCTTAAATGAAAACTATTGATTAATTTTTTCCACTGGAGTAAATCATTATTAAAAATAACATCGCCGTTGATAGCTGGACCAGAAACTTCCAGCAGTGAATTGGCTTCTTCCAGCAATTCAAAAATCCTGAGATATACCTGTTCCTGCGGATCGTAAACAGGTTGGAAGTTACCAGACTCTGCTAACATAGCCTCAGCTTGTGGAATATCTCCAAATTGTCTTGTGATTTGTTCATAGATAAACGCTTCAAAAAATCTGGCGATCGCTGTAAAATTTTGATTATTGAAGTTTTCAGCTTCTTCCTCTATTTTCTTTACTTGTCGAAGGGTGTTGTAAAATCCGAAGCTTGCGCGATCCCATCCATAGTATTGGGCATCCTCTACCAAGTTTACATTAACCAAATGTCTTGAAGCCAAAGACGCATTGAGGTCTATAGAATTGAGCGTGCTTACTTCTATATTGGTGAGAAGCAAGCCTGGATTGGCTTGGATAGTGCTATTGGGATCGTTTTGAAATTCATCATAGTCTTGACAACTTACTTGAAACAGCAACACAAGCCCTAGAATCATCGTAAATTTATCAAACTGCATATAGTGTGTTTTCATAATTAAAATTTAGCATTGAAATGAACTCCGAAATTTCTCATAGACGGGGTTTGTAAGTTTTGATCGATACCAGAGTCTGGATCTATATAGTCGATTTTTGACCATAAGGCCAAGTTTCTACCTATAAGTGAAATAGTGGCTGACTCCAACACCGAGTTTTCCAAAAGCTTAGCAGGAAAATTATAACTTAAACTTACTTCCCTCAATTTTAAGAAAGTCTGGTCATAAAAGTGATTCCCATAAGATCTAGAATGGTAGGTGGTCATGTAATTTTCGTAGTTCACCACTTGTTCGTTAGGTGCATACTGTCGAGTATCGTTTGTGATGTTGCCCTCGGTATCGTATTGAACATCTCCACCAACAACGACTACACCCTCTGCAATATAATTGCTAACCCCACTGGCTGAAGCGGCTCGGAATTGATTGATAGAACCTGGATGAACTCCAGACCACCACATGTTTCTTAAGGTTCTACTTTCTGCAAGGCCTCCTATCCTTCCATCTATTCCTACAAAAAGGTTGAAGTTTTTATACCTGAAGTTATTTAAAAATCCGTAAACCCAATCTGGATCTCTGAATCCAATATGCCTGCTGAAGGGATCTCTGATGTTGATGCCATTATTACCAATAATAGGTTGGCCATCTGGTGTTTCCTGCCAAATAGTTGTAAATAACTTATCTGCCCTGTCGCCCTCTTTCAACTGACCTATATTTTCTGCATTATCAATTTTACTGATATAGGTTCTATATTGACTTAGGTTGAAAGTAATGTCCCATCCGAAAGTTTTATTTTTGATAGGGCTGGCCCGCGCTACTAACTCAAACCCTTTTTTCTCAAATTCATTGGCATTGATTAATCTGGAAGAAAATCCCGAAGCCGCTGAAATGGGAACATTGGTTAAGTTATTGAAATTTCTACTATAAATTAAATTCGCATCAAAAGTCAAACGGTTATCCAAAAAGCCAACCACCAACCCACCTTCAAAAGCTGAAGAGGTTTGCGGATTTAAGTCAGGACTTATCAGATTTCCGGGAAATACCAAAGAAGCGTTATTTTGCCAATTGATAGCACTGTTATAAGAAGCGATATGAGAATAAGTTCCTCCAAAATCACCATTGGAAACCTCCGCCCAGCTTCCTCTTAGTCTAAGATTGGAAATAGCTTCAGGCAAATCGAACATTTTACTGGCCACATAACTCAGAGATACCGATGGATAAAAGAAAGAATTGTTTTCTTTTGGCAAGGTGGTTACCCAGTCATTTCTTCCTGTAAATCCAAGATAAATTGAATTGAAAAAACTCAAATCCAAGGTGGCATAAGCTGAACTTATTCTAGATTCTGAAGAAAAATTACTGCCCTGAACTGCATTTCTGGAATTTGCAATGTTATAAAATCCAGGAACATTAAGTCCGTTGGTACTCACACTGGAAGCGGTACTACTTCTATAAAGATTGGACACACCAACAGTCGACTGGATATTAAAATCTTCAGAAAACACCTTACTAAAATTTACAAAAATATCAGTGTTGAAATCGAAACTGGAGTTATAAGATTGAGAAAAATTCCCATCAGACCTGTTGAAATCTCTTACAAAACTAATGGGTTGTTTGGTGGTTCTGTCCAATGAGAAATAATTGAAACCATTTCTCATATTAACGGTTAAATCTTTAGCCAAATCGTAAGTAAGGAACATTTGGCCATAGGTCACATCTCTATAGTAACCTCTGTTAAACTCGTTGGCTACAAAATGAGGATTATTATAAAAACTGGTGCTGTAATGTCTTTGCTGAAAGCCTACCTGGCCTGGCTCCCAGTAATCTTTAAGATCATTGACGTCTACATTCGCCCCCATCCATAAAGCAAGATTATAAATAAAACTTTGCGAGCTAAAGGCGACTTCGGGAATATTATCAGACTGCTGTTTGTTGTAGTTAAGAGAAGCATCAATGCTTAATTTTTTATGCTTGAATCGACCTGAAACGCTGAAGTTGGAGTTATTTAATTCGGTGTTAGGGACAATTCCACGCTGGTAGCGATTTCCAACAGAGACTCTAATGTTACGATCTACATTCCCAGCAGTTACGGCAACAGTAGTATTACTTACAATACCTGTTCTAAAAAAATTATCCAAATTGTCCTCCCCTCTGGAAATCCAGGGCAATGGAATTCTTTCTCCTGTGTCTGGATCTATCGGACTATTATATTGTACCAATTCTACAAAACCACTAGGCGTGCTTGGATCGGGTCTGTCTAGTCGGGGACCCCAAGAAAATCCACTGCCTTCTTGTCCAGAACCTGTTCCATCGGTATATCTGTAAATACCATTACGTCCGGAGCCGTATTGACTTTGGCTGCCTGGAATTCTTAAGAAATCGGTTTGGAACATCGTATTGGAAGAGACTTCCACTTGTAGACCGCCATCTGTACTTCCCCTCTTGGTCGTAATCATAATAGCACCATTTCTACCAATAGACCCGTAGAGTGCAGATGCGGGTGCTCCCTTCAATACATTTATGGATTCTATGTCATTACCATTCAGTTCCCACAAATTTGTAGAAGTATTGGGTACACCATCAATCACGATCAAAGGACGTTCTCCTCTCAAACTATAACCTGGGTTTGCAAAAAAATCGGTTGAATTGAAAACGGTTAAACCTGCAACTTTACCGGTTAGATTGGACACCACATTGGGTTCTTGAGTTTTTACCAGATCTTTCCCATCCACTTTTTGGGTAGCATAACCTATGCGCGCTTCAGACTTTTTGATATTAAGAGCAGTAACTACCACAGCATCCAAAGCATTGATGTCACTGGTAAGTTTTATGTCAAGAAAATCATCACTGATAAGTAAAACTTGTTCAGTTTTGAAACCCATATAAGAGATATTAAAACCAGTAGTAGGTTTTTCGAGATAAATTTCAAACTCACCTTCATAATTGGTCGTGGTTCCTTTTGAGGTACCAATAGTGATAATAGAAACACCCAGTAAAGGTTCTTCCGACAGTTTATCGGTGACAACACCGCGAATAGTCAACGGAAATGCTGAATCTGGAAGTGTATTTTGTTGGTTTGCAGAACTAGAATTAGCCGTTTGAGCAACTGTACTCTCGCTTAGCAAAAATAGAGTAAAAACTAAAATAATTTTAAAAACTAATTTAGGAATAGGTAAGAATGAAGTGTTCATGTAGTGTAAATTGAATAGTATGATGAGGTTACTATAAATACCTTAATAAAATGAACTACTCCGCATTACTTAAAATGATAAACAACTCATTATTAATTAATTGAAACGGCAATACATCATTTTTAAGGTAAGTTTTGATTCGTAATTTACAATTTAATCAGACATTATTTTGATTTGACAATAGTTAAAATATAATTTTTCAGGATAGCCCTATCTTATTTAAAGTCAATTCAAAAAGTATTTTGAAAGAAATTAAAATCACAAAAGGGTGTAACATTCCCAGAATTTTAACGTCTTACACAAAACCCATCTTATGAAATTCAGCTTTACCCTAGTTTTTTTTATCTTTTTAGGGACCTCCCAGCTTATAGCACAAAGTATTCAAGGTCGAGTGATTGAGGCCAGGACTCAAGAAGGAATTCCTTTTGTAACCGTTCAACTTGGCGACAGTTACGGAGTCATTTCCAATGATGAAGGCTATTTTATACTTCAGAGAAAGACAGTGGATAAAGGCACTCCTATCATTTTTTCTTCCATGGGGTTTGAGACTGTCGAAATTCCTTTAGAAGATTTTAAAAACGAACAGGTAATTGAGTTAAGTCCTGCCACCTATGAGCTGGACGAAGTACTGTTGTTTGATAAGCAATTAACCGTAGAAGATATTATTCAACGTTTTATAGATAATAAAAAGGACAATCATCAAATCCAGAACTCTAAAATTCAAATGTTTACCCGCTACAGCGATAAATACCAGGCCAAAACCTTTGGTATCGATGTAGAAAAAGCTTCTTTTATGAGTAAGGCTGACCGAAAGGATATGAATAAAAGAATAGAAAGCCTGGGACAAAAAATAAAAAACAATCCATCGGTATCTTACCAGGAACAGCTTTCTGAGGTTTTTACTTATGAGGACACATTGATCACCAATCATAAAAAGGCAATGAACCTCATCAATAGAGATAAAACATTCAATACAGATGATATTCAAGAACAGGTGTTTTATGAGCTCATGAGCACACTCAAATCTCCTCATTCTTTTAAGGTAAGAACTGGGATTATTCCGCTGGGAAAAGATATTTCTCTTTCAGAATTGATAGAAGATTTAGAAAATGATAAAGAGAATCAGAACGTTCCAGACACGCTAAGAAATAAATCTAATTACAGAGGGAAAGCCTACAAACGCTATGCTATGAATTTTGCCCATGACTTTTTAACTACTCCAAAGTATTATGAATACGAATTAGTTGGAGTGACGAAAGCATACGGTCAGCCATGTTACCACATCAAATTCACACCAGACAGAAGAAAAGCCAAGTATATAGGCGATCTTTACATCAACACCCGAGACTTTGGTATGGTAGGCTATAAATATGATCTGGAAGAAGGTAAAAAGGCCATGAATGTAAACCTCAAATTTGTGCTGGGCATTAAAGCAAGCACTTTTGTGGATAGTGGTTTTTATGTCTTCTCCAAAACTAATGATGACAGGTATTTTCCTAAATACGCTAAAAAAACAGATGGTAATTATGTGTATATCAATCGCAGCTTAGCTTTTAAAGAAAATCATCCCAATAGGAATGCTCGTAAAAAACTAAAACTTGAATTTGAGCTTGAGTACGATTTATTGGAAAATATGGAGTACGTAGGAATTCAGTTTGAAGACTCTCCACCCAACTCCGTCACTTCTGCAAGTCAGGATGATTATGTTTTGATAGATGAATTAAGTACATACGATCCCAACTATTGGTCTGACTATAATGTTATAAAAGCTACGGAAGCCATAAAAAGTTACGAGTAATATTTTGTTTGACAAATCGCATAGATGGTTGGTGATTGAGTTTTAAAAGAAAAAAAACATCTGTCAATGAATTAAGCTTACCTCAGCCTTTTGATTTAAGATTATTTCCACCTTCTTTATCCTTTTGGCACTTTTTTCTTTTATTCCAGAGTTCCTTGGCGTGTTTTTGCATATCGGTTACGGTATCTTTTTCGTCAACGATTTCCAGACCTAAAATGGTTTCCAATATGTCTTCCATGGTTACCACGCCTTCCATACCGCCATACTCTCCAATGATTAAGGCAATATGCTCTCCGTTTTCCAATAGCTTTTCCCATAAGGTAAAAAGCGGCATCTCTTTGGAGACTATAGTGATACTGCGTCGCAATTCCTTAAGCTGAAGATGATGGTGATCCGCTGCAAGCTTCTCTAAGAGTTCCTGTCGAAACACATAGCCCGTCACTTCATCTTCAGAATTGGAGTAGATAGGTATCCTGGAAAATTTGTTGGGACGTTCCTGTCTTAAAAACTCCTGTAGCGTAAGTGTTTCTTCTTCAGTAACTACAACTACCCTAGGGGTCATGATCTCCTCGACTGAAATGTTTTTCAACCTTAGAATATTTTGAATCATTTTATTTTCATTTTTAGAAAATAGACCTTCTTTATTACCAATACTTGCCAGTGCTGCAATTTCTTCTCTACTGGTAGAATTTTCGTCTTTGTTGCTGGTCAATAGTTTGGTTATGGCAGAAGACATTACAACCAGAGGATAGGTCATGAATATCATTATTTTGAGAATGTGATATGAGACTTTGGTTAATTGCTTCCAATACCGAGCTCCGAGGGTTTTGGGGATAATTTCGGTAACCACCAGTATGAGAAGTGTCAAAACTGCTGATACTACACCAAAATAAGCTTCGCCAAAAACTTTGACAGCTTGGGCACCCACTCCGGCTGCACCTATGGTGTGAGCTACTGTGTTTAAGGAAAGAATGGCTGATAAAGGTTTATCGATTTCTTCCTTATAAGTCATGAAAGAATTGGCCCATGAATGCCCGTTTTCTTTTTTAACGATGAGAAAAGAACGGTTGGTAGATAATAGAACCGACTCCATTATAGAACATAAAAAAGACACGAATAGAGCTAGAAATAGATATGCAAAAAGTAAAAACATTCTTTTTTTTTCAAAACTAAAACATATAAAAGGCTTTACTGCCAATTTTTTGTTATCCTAACTTCAGAAACTTTAAACAGAATTTGATTCTCTTTTTCTTTTAAAATACGAAATTTATTCATTTTAATTTAAAAATAAGTCTGTACTTAAATCAAAAAATGCAAGGTGAAAATGCTAATCATCTGTCCAATAATGGTTCACGATCTAAAGACAAACCAGGTGAGTTTGAACTTACAGCGGGGATTCAAAGACTATTGCTATTACGATATATTTAAGAAAAGTAGAATTTTCTTCACAAATTAAAATTAAATGAAATCCAATTCGACACTATAGTCTATAAATTTGCCGTTGTAAAGTAAATATTGATTATGAAAGAGAATTTTGATTTGATAGAAGACGTTGCAAACTTTACAAGTGCTGGCACCTCTCAATTATTTTTGAATACTCCAGAAGGTGTGGAACAAGTAGAAGTAGAAAATATATCTCATCTAGATTTTGATTATAAAAACACTGACTTGGGTCGACTATACGCGGAATCTTCAGAGAACATCATTAAGATTCAGAAAGTTAACTTTCAAAATAATAGCTTCTTCAATTGCTATTTCAATTCAGATGATGCCATAGACATCTTAAAATTTGATGAAAATGGTACTCGCATAAATGACGCACCGCAAAAAAAATAACTTATTACAGAAGTCTTTGACTTCAACTCCCTTTTCAATTTAACAAGGCTTAAACTATTTCAAGATGAAAAAAAGATTGAAACAATTAACTTATGCCTTAGTCTTAGGATTAATGGCATTCACTGCACAAGCACAAGAAAGTGTCTTTGGTGTGAAAGGTGGACTTAACTTATCCAACTTTTTTACAGAAAATGTAGATGATGAGAATTTACGAACCGGACTCAACTTTGGTGTCTACTCCAGAAGTCCTTTGATAAGCGAAGTGCTTTATTTACAAGTTGAACTTGGTTATTCTGGCAAAGGAGCTAAACTTGAAGGTAATGGTGGAGAACTGGAATTAGGTTTAGGATACCTGGAATTACCAATTTTGGCTTCCCTTGGATTTGGCGACTTACTGTTCGTAGAAGGTGGAGCTTATGCTTCTTACTTGCTTAACGCTAACATTTCTGGAGAAAATAGTTTTGGTGAATTTTCAGATGATATCAGTACCGATAATTTTAAAGATTTCGATTACGGTCTAGCTGTAGGTGCGAATGTTAACCTATCTCCTTTGGTAGTAGGAGTTCGTTATTACTATGGCTTGCAAGATATCATTGAAAATGATTTTGCTCAATTTGCTGGTATAGAAGCAAGAAACTCAACTTTTCAAGCTTATGTAGCTTTCGAGTTTTAATCAAACCTAAATATTTTTTATACTGAACGCATCCTCTGGATGCGTTTTTTATGCTTAAGATTCAGAGCTTCTGAATATCAAAAATCAAAAGGAGCAGTAAATGCTGAAAAATCCTCTTAATAAATTTGCTTAACATTGGCTTAACACTTGTTGAATTAGGGTTTTCTAGGCTTAGATTTACTTACAAATAATATAAATATTAAGTTATGAAAAAATTACTAATTGCAGTATGTGTTATGGTTGCCGTTGGATTTCAATCTCAGGCGCAATCTATTGCTGAGCATGCTATTGGACTAAGATTTGGCGGAAATAATGGTTATGGAGCAGAAATTTCTTACCAAAATGCGTTAGGAGATAATAATCGCCTGGAAATTGATTTAGGCTGGAGAAACGATGATAATTTTGATGCCTTTAAACTAACTGGCTTATACCAATGGGTTTGGAATATTGAAGGAGGATTCAATTGGTTTGTTGGTGTTGGAGGTGGACTTGGAAGTGTGAGTTATGACGACCGATTCAACAACGGAAATTTTGATGATGATAATGAAATTTTCCTGTTTGGAGCTGGTAATATCGGTATTGAATACAACTTCGATTTCCCTTTACTTATCGCCTTAGACTTTAGACCTGAAATAGGTTCTGGAGATTATAATAATGATTTGGACTTCGATATTGCTCTTGCTCTGCGGTATCAATTTTAATAATCAAAGCAAAACAGTTAAAATTTAATCCTTGCTTTTAGTTTAAAACCTATCAAGATTAAAAATAGTTATTAATAAGATTAAGTTTGTGTGAAACCCTCGAAGATGATTCGAGGGTTTTTTATGTAAAAAAATTGGTTTATTTACAATTCATCTTACAAATTCATCGACTCATCAGAAAAAAGATTTTAAAGAGTATCTTACAAATTACTTTTGACTCAAAATATAAGTCATGAAAGAAACACCTTTTCAACTGCTCATCAAGTTCATTTGGATATCTGCGGTTATTGCACTTTTTATTCACATTATCAATAGTATGGGTAATAACTGGTCTATAACCTATATCACAAATTATAAACATTTGCTTGTAAATTTTGCCTATGCATTTATCATCGGCATATTCAATATTAGCTTTATTGAACTTATTCAGAGTAAGTTTACTTGGCGCAAAGAACCAAAAACACTTATCCTTATTGGTATTCCTGGTACAGTTGTAGTTTCTGTCATGGGCTTTTTTTTAGCAAGAATAGTTCACAGCGTATGGATATATGGAAATTCGCTTTCTTACTTCTGGAAGAATGAAGGCGTTGTAAGTTATGTATTTGCAGTCCTCATTGCCATCATCGTGAGTTTAGCTTTCCATGCTTATTACTTCTATAAATTTGGTGCTGAAGCAGAACTCAGGGCGCAACGTGAGATGCTGGAAAATACCAAAGCCAAACATAAAGCGCTTCAAGATCAGCTGGATCCTCATTTTTTATTTAATAGCCTGAGCGTTTTAGCATCCCTAATTGAAGAAGATCCTAAGCGTGCCACTGAATTTACGACTAGCTTATCTAAAGTTTATAGGTATGTCTTGGATCAGCGACAGGAAGACTTGGTAAGTATCTCTTCAGAATTGAATTTTGCTAAAGTGTATTTGAATCTGTTATCAACCCGATTTGAAGATAGTTTAGAATATAACATAGATATCTCGGATGAGTCTAATTTTATCGTTCCGCTTTCTTTACAGCTTTTGATTGAAAATGCTGTGAAACACAATAAAGTCACAGAAAAAAATCCATTGAAAATTAGGATCTTTAAAACTGAAGATCATCTCGTAATTCAAAATAATGTCAACCCGAAAGCAAAGGATTCTGAACGAAATGGGATTGGATTATTGAACATCAAAAAACGATTTGAAGTTTACACTGAAACTCCAATAGAAATTGAAAATAATTCGGATACATTTACTGTAAAGTTACCTTTAATTAAAACTCAAAACTCATGAGTAAGATCATTATAGTTGAAGATGAAAAGCCAGCAGCAAGAAGACTTGAGAGATTGCTTTCTGCACTTCAGTATGAAGTTTTAAAAAAATTGCACTCTGTAGAAGAGGCCATAGACTGGTTTCAGAAACAACCGAAAGCAGACTTGATTTTTCTGGATATCCAGTTGAGTGACGGTTTGTCCTTTGAAATATTTGAAAAAGTTAATATTGAAGCAGATTTAATTTTTACAACAGCATACGATGAATATGCCTTAAAAGCATTTAAGCTCAACAGCATCGACTATCTTCTAAAACCTATTGATCCTATTGAACTCAAATCTGCTTTGAAGAAGTATGAAAAACGCAAGTCTTCCCAATCCATCGATGCTGAACTTTTAAAAAGTTTATTGATCCAACCGAAAAATGAGCCAACTTACAAAACACGCTTTTCCGTTAAAGTAGGTGAAAAGCTTAAAACCTATTCAGCAGATGAAATTTCTTGCTTTGAAAGTTCAGACAAAGCAACATCTCTGGTTACTTTGGAAGGAAAACACTACGTCGTCGATGAATCTCTCAACCAACTGGAACCTAAGCTCTCACCCAAAGATTTTTTCAGAATAAACAGAAGTCACATCATTCACTATAAAGCAATTGATGACATGGTTAGTTATTCTACGAGCAGGATAAAAATCAATGTAAAAGCCTTGGACCAACCTGTTATTGTAAGCCGTGAACGCGTAAAAGACTTCAAAACTTGGATAGGATAAGATGCCTAAGCTTATGAAAATGCTTATCTTCAAGATAAAAAATGAACATATTATTCATATCCGGTTCAGCTTCAAAAAACAGCAGCAATGTCAAGTTTCTAAAAGCAATTGCTGAGTACTTATCGGCAAACCATGCTACCGAAGTCTATGAAGGACTTTACAATTTCCCTTTATTTACGCCAGAGCGGCTTAATGCAGGCATGCCTGAACAAATCAATCTTCTTCGCGATAGACTTGTGAATGCCGACCTTGTCATATTTTCTACCCCAGAATATAATCACAACATACCTGCAGTACTTAAAAATATGCTGGAATGGTTAACAGATTCTGGCGAATTGTTTGGAAAAAAAGTATTACCAATCACCTTCACACCTAAAGCACCGCGCGGTGAGCATGCGCTTAAATCCTTCCAAATGAGTCTAAAAGCTCAGAAAGCTAATATTATTTCAGAAGCTAATTTTTATAAAACAGATGTGGAAATAGTGGAAGATCTCATCATCTTACCAGAAGAAATAAAAGTAATGTTTGATGGCCTTTTAGAATTATAAACCTATTGGTTTGACTAAATTTGCCAATTCATTTTTGTTCAAAATCAAATCTCATTTCAATGAAATATTTACTAGTTAGTCTTGGACTTTTTCTATCATTTAATGCTTTTACTCAGGTGGAAGAATCCAAACTCGGAAGCTGGTACATGTACTTTTACAATGTCAATTTTGAGGAATCCAATTTTGGGGTTCAAGGTGATTTTCAATATAGAAACTGGAATACGATTGGAGACTTAGAACAACTCATGCTGAGATCTGGAGTCACTTATAAGGCAGATAATTCTTCAGTTTTATTTACTTTAGGCTATGCCAATATAACAACTGGAACACCTGGAGAACGCTCATCAACAATCAATGAAAGTAGAATTTATCAGGAAGCGCTTTTCGGTCAGAAGATCTTGCAAAGAGTTCATCTCACTCACAGATTTAGGTATGAACAACGCTGGGTAGAAAGTCAAGACTTCAGAACTCGATTTAGATATAATCTATTTATTAATGTGGGATTAAATTCAAAAGAGCTTTTGCCAAAAACTTTTTATACTGCCTTTTACAATGAATTATTTATCAATGGAGAACGCGATACAGGACTGGGCAAAGTAGAGCTTTTTGACAGGAACAGGACTTATTTTGGTTTGGGTTACATCATAAGCAATAGCTCTAAAGTTCAGCTTGGTTGGATGCGACAAGAAACTGAAGTTTGGACCAAAAATCAGCTGCAATTCAGTTTTCATCATAGTTTGAATTTTTAAGCTTACTCACAACTCATTTTTCTGAAAGATGATATAATTTTCTACAAAACATGTTCCTAGTTGGGCAGCATAACGAAAGTTTCATTATTAAAATGAATTAAAATTTTAAAACTTATAGTTAAATATTATTTATAGCTAAATCACCATTTCAAAAAAGCTAGTATTATTACCTAATAATTTTCAAAATGAAGTCATTTGTATTCATATTAGGTGTTTTACTTCTTTCGATTCAGTTTGATTACTATCAAATGGATTTGATTGAAACTTCTATCGTTCTTGAAATTGAAGAGAACAACACTTTAGTTGAGGAATATGTGATTACCTACCATAACTTGTCTTCAGAATCCAATACTTTTCCAGAAACTTTAAAAGTCTGGAAGTCTTATATACTCAAATTTGATCAGATTCATCTTGATCAAGAAATAGAACCTCCTGAAGCCTTAAGTTAGTTGTAAAAACTATAATTAACTTAATATAATTTCAATGAAATGTATTTTATTGATGTTAAGTCTTGTCGACATCCACAATTGCGCAAGTTGAAGAATCAAAACTTGGAAGCTGCTATATGTATTTCTATAACGTCAATCTTGAGAATTCCAACTTTGGTATTTAGGGAGATTTTCAATACAGAAATTGGAACACAATCGGTGATTTGGAACAGCTGTTATTAAGATCTGGTGTGACTTACAGACCAGAGGACTCACCTGTTCTGTTCATGCTAGGTTTTGCCAATATCACTACTGGAACATCAGGAGAAAGTACTTCTACAGTTAATGAAAATCGAATTTATCAGGAAGCGCTTATCAATCAGAAAGTACTTCAGAGGGTTCATCTCATCCACAGATTTAGGTATGAACAACGGTGGTAGAAGAGCAGGATTTCAGAACCAGATTTCGCTACAACCTGTTTGTAAATGTGGCCTTAAATGCAAAAGAGCTGGTTCCAAAAACTCTGTATGCTGCATTTTACAATGAATTTTTCATCAATGGTGAGCGAAACACCGGAAATTCTGAAGTGGAACTTTTTGATAGAAATAGAACACACTTTGGTTTAGGGTATGTCCTAACCAAGAGTACTAGACATCAACTTGGCTGGATGCGACAGGAGACAGAAGTCTGGACCAAAAATCAATTACAATTTAGTTTAATCAAAACTTAAATTTTTAATTGATTGAAAAGCACATATTAAATAATTAAAAACTAACAAAATGAAAAATAGTAAAGTTTTAGCGATGTTCTTTATCGCAGTAATAATGATAGCCTGCACCAAACAAGCAGAAGAGTCAAGAACTGAAAATCTTCAAACAAAACCACTTGTACAGGAAGTTTTAACCCAACAACAAAGGGATGCATTATCACCAGATGATGTTCTAAACACATTCATAGAAGGTAATAAACGTTTTATCAATAATAACCTTACAGCAAGAGACCACTCCGAGCAGGTAAGAAAAAGTGCTCCAGGCCAGTTTCCAAAAGCAGTTGTGCTTTCTTGTTTAGACAGTAGAGTTCCAGTAGAGGATGTTTTTGATAGAGGGATCGGAGATATTTTTGTGGGAAGAGTAGCAGGAAATTTTGTGAACGAAGATTTATTAGGAAGTATGGAATTTGGTTGTAAAGTAGCTGGTTCAAAACTGATTTTAGTAATGGGTCACGAACATTGTGGAGCCATTAAAGCAGCAATAGATGATGTGAAATTAGGCAATATCACTGCAATGCTTTCAAAAATTCAGCCTTCTGTTGACAAAGTACAATATGAAGGTGACCGAACTTCAAAAAATGAAGAATTTGTTGCTAAAGTATGTGAAAGTAATGTGATCCATACAATTGAGGAAATAAGGGCAAAAAGTCCAATTCTGAAAGAAATGGAAGAAAATGGTGAAATTAAAATTGTTGGAGCTGTGTATGATATGGACACCGGTATTGTAAATTTCTTAGAATAAAAAATATGCACAAATTGTATATACTTTTTCACAGGTGAAAGACAAAGCTTTGTAGCTTACCAATCTTCTTTATCATATGTCCCTTTGAAATAAATAATTATAATATATTAAAAAAGCCTGTTCGAGTTAACGAACAGGCTTTTCTATTATATAAAAATCAACTTTACTCTAGATAATTTTGTAACGCTTACGGTCTGTTTCTGTTAAATAGATTTTACGTATTCTCAAGAAATGAGGAGTTACCTCGACGTACTCATCTTTTTGAATATATTCTAAAGCTTCTTCCAGAGAGAATTTCTTTGCCGGAACAATTTTGGCTTTATCATCTGCACCAGAAGATCTTACGTTAGATAGCTTTTTAGTTTTAGTGATATTTACTGTCATATCATCAGATCTTGAGTTTTCACCAATCACCTGACCTTCGTAAATCTCTTCACCTGGGTCAACAAAAAACTTACCTCTATCCTGTAATTTATCAATAGAATAAGGAATTGCCTTCCCTTTTTCCATAGATACAAGCGATCCGTTTTGACGTTGTGGAATATCACCTTTTAGGGGTTGAAACTCTTTGAAACGGTGAGCCATAATAGCTTCACCAGCTGTAGCAGTCATTAATTGATTTCGCAAACCAATAATACCACGGGAAGGAATTAAAAACTGAATAGTCATTCTTTCTCCTTTTCCTTCCATGCTTAGCATTTCACCTTTACGCATGGTCACCATTTCAACTGACTTACCAGAAATATTCTCAGGTAAATCGATGGTTAATTCTTCAATAGGCTCACATTTCACACCATCAATTTCTTTGATGATCACTTGTGGTTGTCCAATTTGAAGTTCATAACCTTCTCTTCTCATCGTCTCTATAAGAACAGACAAGTGCATGACACCACGTCCAAAAACGTTGAATTTATCTGCTGAATCTGTTTCTTCTACTCTTAATGCTAAGTTTTTTTCAAGTTCTTTGGTCAAACGATCCTTTATGTGTCTTGAAGTCACAAATTTTCCATCTTTACCAAAAAATGGAGAATCGTTAATTGTAAACAACATACTCATCGTTGGTTCATCTATCGCGATAGATTTTAAGCCTTCAGGGTTTTCAATATCAGCTACTGTATCACCAATTTCAAAACCTTCTAGACCTACAATAGCACAAATATCACCCGCTTGTATTTCCTCGACTCTACGTCTTCCAACACCTTCAAACGTATGAAGTTCCTTGATACGTGTTTTAGTGATTGAACCATCACGTTTTACCAATGCAACTGGCATATTTTCTCTCAAAACTCCTCTGTGTAAACGTCCAATAGCAATTCTACCTGTGTAGGAAGAAAAATCTAAAGAGGTAATCAGCATTTGAGTGTTTCCTTCTTTTACGGTTGGAGACTCAACATGTTCTAAAACCATGTCGAGCAGAGGCTCAATATTTTCTGTTTTTTCATCCGGACTATGACTCATCCAGTTGTTTAAAGCAGAACCGTAAACCGCAGGGAAATCCAACTGCCATTCTTCGGCACCTAACTCGTACATCAAGTCAAATACTTTTTCATGCACCTCGTCTGGAGTACAGTTTGGCTTGTCTACTTTATTTATTACAACACATGGTTTAAGACCTAAGTCCAACGCTTTTTGTAATACGAAACGCGTCTGTGGCATTGGTCCTTCAAAAGCATCTACCAGAAGTAAAACACCATCGGCCATGTTCAAGACCCTCTCTACTTCACCACCAAAATCGGCGTGACCAGGAGTGTCAATAATATTTATTTTTGTGTCTTTGTATACAACAGAGACATTTTTGGATACAATAGTAATTCCACGTTCTCTTTCCTGATCGTTGCTGTCCAGAATAAGTTCTCCAGTCGACTCGTTTTCACGAAACAATTTACAGTGGTGCATAATTTTGTCCACCAAGGTTGTTTTTCCGTGGTCAACGTGAGCGATAATCGCAATGTTCTTGATATTCATAAAAAGGCATAATTTTAAGTCTGCAAAGGTAGGTTTATTTTATGTATTAAAAACCGCTTTAATAAAATGATAATTTACAGCATTCAAATTGAAACAAAAACCTAAAAATCAAGCTTTTATATTTTAATTCTTATCGAGCACATTTAGAATGTGCTTCTCAAGTTCAGGATCAAAAAGGCTTAAGGAATTGTTGGTAAGTATGAAGTCCTTGTCCAACACATAAACTCGATTAAGGTAGTTTCTGAAAAAACCATAAGTATTGGGAGGAACATCAGAAATAACTTGAAATTCGGTTTGTGAAAAATGATTAAAGCGCTTCAATGCATTGATCCACAGATTAGGATTCTGAAAATCCAGATTGATACTGATAAAATTTATGTTCGGGTAATTGTCCCGAAGTTCTTTTATCTTATTCATATTATTCTTTTTACTCTCGGGAGATAAAGCAGACCAGGTGTACATTACCGTCGGCTCCAACTGAGAAACCTGATGAAGCTGAACAGTATCCATTGCAGGTGTTCTTAAATTCATATGTTTTAAATCTTTCCCGAGTAAATATTTACTTTGAATTTGAGTGAGTTGATGTAATTCTGTCTCGTCCAAAGCTGGGAGGTCAAACTTTTTGATAATTTTCAAAGTCTCTTTAAGTTCTTTTTCGGTTTGAGAAAAAACTATTTCTCGCCTGATTAATCGGTTAAAGAAATTAGACTTTAAGTAGTTATCGTTAAATATGGCATGAACAAGGTTTAGTCTCCGCTTTAGATTTTGATGATCATTCAAATCAAAGCAGTCTCTGTTATCAGTCTTACAAATTTCAATAGACCTATTTCTTAAATAATTGTCTAAGAATCTCATGTAACTAAAATTCGAAACCAAATCAGAATTATTAAAATTCACTTCATTTCTGTAATCAAAATAATCTTCTGGAAATTCTTCAAACTTATTGGGCACATATTTTTTCATTAAAAACGCATAACGTTCTTTCATGTCGTAATATTCATATTCAATTGTGCTTTCAGCTATGTTTTGAAAATAAGGTGTGAATTTTGAATCTTCTTTTAGTTTTTCAAATTTTCTGAGGCGATGCTTCAATATAGAATCTGTTTTTTCAATAAACTGTTCTGGTGTTATTTTATAATATGACAAAATCAAATCATTGTCTTGTTCATTAAGGAGAAACATATCAACGAGAAAATTATTTTCTACTGAAGAACTCCCTCCAAAGCTTAATGATTCGTCAAATTCTAGAGTATTCACCCTCAAGACTGAACTATCTCCAGGCTTTAAATAAACGTTTTGACTTTCAGGATAATGTTTAAAAGTGTAAATAGACTCTTTATCCTGATGAAATCGATAGCCGAAATTATTTTTGGAATCCAGAGGTATTGTATCAATTATTTTATCGTTGTGTTCAAGAGTAACATAATTCAAATTAGGGTTCACTACCCTGCCACCAATAAAAGTGAGATCATTATCTTGTTCTTTAGAACAGGCCGAAGCTATCAATAAAACACAAAGAAATAAGTATCTCATAAAATTTATATAGTGTCACAAAACTAGCTTTACCAAGACTTTAAGCATGTTAAGTCACCGTTAAAAAAGCAGGATTATAAATCCTTTACCAGTTATGATAAAATGAGTACTTTTGCAAAAAATTCAGCTATATTATGCTTTCAGTTTCAAATCTTTCTGTTCAATTTGGTAAACGAGTCCTTTTTGACGAAGTCAATACCAGTTTCACTACTGGTAACTGTTACGGAATTATTGGTGCTAACGGTGCTGGTAAATCTACTTTTTTAAATATCATTTCCGGAAAAATGGATCCTACCTCTGGTCACGTCCACCTGGAACCAGGTAAACGTATGTCAGTTCTGGAACAAGATCACTCGATGTACGACAACTATAATGTCCTGGAAACGGTCATGATGGGTAACGAGCCACTCTTTAAAATCAAAAAAGAGATGGACGAAATTTATGCTAAAGAAGATTTTAATGATGCTGATGGCGAGCGCGTTGGAATTTTGCAAGTTGAATTTGAAGAGATGGACGGATGGAATGCAGAAAGCAATGCTGCTTCCCTACTCTCCAATCTTGGTATTGGGTCGGATGCGCATTATACATTGGTAAAAGATCTTGATGGTACACAAAAAGTGAGAGTACTGTTGGCTAAAGCCATTTTTGGAAATCCAGATGTGTTGATCATGGATGAGCCTACAAACGATCTGGACTATGAAACTATTTCCTGGTTAGAAAACTTTCTGGCAAATTTTGATAATACTGTAATAGTAGTCTCTCACGACCGTCATTTCCTTGACGCGGTTTGTACACATATTTCTGATATTGATTTTGGAAAAATCACGCATTTCAGTGGTAACTATACCTTTTGGTATGAGTCCTCTCAATTGGCGGCAAAGCAGAGAGCTCAACAGAATAAAAAGGCTGAAGAAAAGAAAAAAGAGTTACAACAATTTATTGAACGTTTTAGCGCTAATGTCGCCAAATCTAAACAAGCTACTTCGAGAAAGAAAATGCTTGATAAGCTGGATTTTCAAAATATAAAACCTTCAAACAGGCGATATCCAGCCATCATATTTGAAAAGGAAAGAGAGGCTGGTGATCAAATTCTTCATGCTGAAAATTTATCGGCGAGTATTGACGGAGAGACAATATTTAATAATGTTCATATCAATCTTAACAAGGGTGATAAAGTCGTTATTTATTCTAAAGATTCCAGAGCAACAACTGCTTTCTATGAAATCATAAATGGAAAAGCCGAACCTGATACAGGTACTTATAAATGGGGTGTAACCACCAATCAATCTTATTTGCCTAACGATAATAGCGAATATTTTGAAAGTAAACTTTCACTTGTAGACTGGTTAAGACAGTGGGCCAAAACTGAAGAAGAACGTGAGGAAGTTCACATTCGTGGATTCCTGGGTAAAATGTTATTTAGCGGTGATGAAGCTCTGAAAACTTGCGATGTTCTTTCTGGCGGTGAAAAAGTAAGATGTATGGTAAGCAGAATGATGATGACCAGGGCTAATGTCCTGATTCTTGATGAGCCTACTAATCACCTGGATTTGGAAACTATTACAGCTTTCAATAATTCGCTTAGTAATTTTAAGGGTAATATTTTATTGACTACTCATGACCACCAGTTCGCTCAAACCGTTGGTAATCGAGTGATTGAACTCACACCAAACGGAGTAATAGACAAATTCTCAACCTTTGATGAATACATGTCGGATCCTAAAATAAAAGAGCAGCGTGAAAGAATGTATGCTGTAGGAGTTTAAGCTGAAACTCCTAAATTTAAAAACAACAAAAGGCCTTAAAAATTGATTTTAAGGCCTTTTGCTTTTATTAGCTTATAATTTATCTGTAAATCTCCTGCTTGTTTATCCAATTCTGATAAACTCTTGCATTTCTATTATGCTGTGACAAGGTTTTCGCAAATTTATGATACCCTGGATTTTCAGGATCTGCTGCAAAATAGAGATAGTCATGGGTTTCTGCATTGAGAACAGCCTCTATTGAGGACACATCTGGCATAGCGATAAGCCCTGGCGGTACGCCTTTGTATTTGTAGGTATTGTAAGGAGAATCCAATTCTAAATCTTTATAAAGCACTCGTTTTATAGGCGTATCAAAATCCTGATTTTCATTTTGAATTGCAAAAATAACCGTTGGATCTGCCTGTAATTTCATGCCTTTTTTCAATCTGTTGAGATAGACACCAGCAACTTTTGGTCGTTCTTCTACTCTAGCTGTTTCTTTTTGGACTATTGCCGCCAAAGACATCACTTGAACAGACGTAAGATTTACCTTATCTGCTTTAGCGACTCGCGTCTCATTCCAGTATTCGTTATAATAATTCACCATTCGATCCCGAAACTCCTCCCCTGACGTATTCCAATAAAATTCATAGGTATTTGGAATATAATATTTCATGCTTTCCAGTGGTGTGGTATTCATTGATGCTAGGAATTCGTCAGAAGTCATTGCTTGCAAAACTTGCATACTATCAGCCTCTATCTGTTCAGCGACTCTACCTGCTAAATTTTCTAACCTGTGCTGGTTATTGAAACTTACTTTTACAGGAACATTCCGTGATCTCAGTGTATTTATTATTTCATTATTATTCATGCCCTTTTTTAACACGAAATGACCAGGCTTCACATTGGACGCATATCCCTTTTTTTTGGCCACAGTAATGAAATTTTCGGTGTCCTTCAGCAAAGGATGTAACTGATTAACCACTTCCTGTAAAGTACTTCCTGTAGAAACATAAACTGATGTTGTATCAGTTTCAAAAGATGTATTAGGTGTGAAAATGACGTTATAGATATAAAGACTTACTCCACCAAGGACAATTAATCCAACAACAGAAGCTGCCACCAATATTTTTTTAATGTACATGATTTATTTTTTGTAATAAATATTCACTTTGGAATTTACCAGAGTTGTATCTCCAGTCTTTTTTCAACCCAACCTCTTCAAATCCAAAGCTTTTAAAGAGCTTCAAACTTCTGGTATTTTCTTCTATAATTGAAGCAAACAATTGGTGCAAATCTAAAATATCAAACGCATAATCTATCATCAACTCCAAAGCTTCAGTACCATAACCCTTGGCCTGATAACCTTCAATAATCAGTATACCCAAACCCGCTCGTTTATTTTTGGGATCAAAGTCGTAAAGGTCAATAAAGCCGATAGGTTGTTTGTTATGAAGCGCAATCACCAATCGCATTTGCTTTACTTCATAAATGTCTTTGTGTGAGTGATCTAAATATTCTTTTAGTATGGGTCTGGAAAAAGGCTGCAGGGTGTCACTTAAATACCAAAGGTCTTCATCATTTTCAACCAACTCCAAAAAATCTAAATCTTCTAGCGTGAGGGCTCTTAATAAAATATGTGTGCTTTTAAGCTTTACCATGATAATCCCCTTCAAAAACAAATGTTGCAGGTCCTTTCAACCAGATATTTTTTACTGCATTAGGGCCTTCAATTTCAAAATCTACCTCTAAGTCACCACCCTTAGTGATGACCTTTACAGGTAACTTATCAATCTTATTTGACATTTTGGCAGTGATTGCTGCAGCTGTAACTCCAGTTCCGCAAGAAAAAGTTTCGTCTTCTACACCTCGCTCATAAGTCCTTACATGCACCATTTCATCCAACACCTGGACAAAATTGACATTTGTGCCTTTTATCCCTTCGTAGTTTGGTAAATTTCTTATTCGTCGACCTTGAGTAAACACATCAAAATCATAAACATCATCTACAAAAGCCACATGATGAGGTGAACCAGTATCTAAAAATGAGGCTTCACGACTTAAATTGACAGTAGGAACATCCGCCATTTTCAAATTAACGACATCCTCTTTTATTATAGCAGAATGAAGTCCGTCAACAGCCTCAAAGGTAGTTTCGGTATCTATAATGCCTAGTTCCTTTGCAAAGGCAACAATACATCTGCCTCCATTACCGCACATGGAACTTTCATTGCCATCTGCATTAAAATACACCATTTTAAAATCACACATTTCCATCGATGATTCCTCCAAAAGTATAAGTCCATCGCCTCCTACACCAAAGCGTCTGTCGCAAAGCTTCTTTATAATTTTGGTATCGTTTTTGAAAACTGAAGATCTGTTATCAATCAAAACAAAATCGTTTCCTGTGCCCTGGTATTTATAAAAATGTAAAGCCATCACTTAGGTTTAGTATCCGCAAATATAGTGAATTAATAAAGGAAGTAAAGGGGTTAAAAATGGGTTAAATACAATTTTGAATTGATAAACTGAAAGTAATTTTAAACATAAAATAATAAGTTCTTATGAAGAAAAATGTTCAATTAATATCGATTGCATTATTCGCCAGTGTACTCAGTATAGGCGGTTACAAGTTTTTTGAAGAAGAATCCAAAACTGTAAGCCAAGACTATGAAATTCCATGGCAAAAAGAAAATGTAAATGCAACTTCTCACTTAGCTTCCTATAGTGAAGAACCCTCTGAATTGAATTTTACTGAGGCTGCAAAAAAAACAGTAAATGCAGTGGTTCACGTAAAAAACGTAACTACTTATAGACAATCCAGAAGTCCTTTTGACTATAGCTACGGGAGCGGAGAAACAAGAAAAGCAATAAGGGGAGCTGGATCTGGAGTTATCCTAAGCCCAGATGGACTTATCGTAACCAACAATCACGTTATTGATGGAGCTTCTGAAGTTCAAGTCACTCTCAATGACAACAAAACTTATGTTGCCGAAGTCCTTGGAACCTCACCGGATAACGATATCGCCCTCTTGAAGATTGATGCTACCGAATTGGACTTTTTGATTTTTGGTGATTCCAATGAGGTCCAAGTTGGTGAATGGGTTTTAGCTGTTGGTAATCCATTCAACCTTACATCTACTGTTACTGCAGGAATTATAAGTGCAAAAGCAAGAGACCTTGGGAGGTCCGATAAGAATTTCCAATCTTTCATACAAACAGATGCAGCAGTGAATCCTGGAAATAGTGGAGGTGCTTTAGTGAATACACGCGGCGAACTTATTGGTATAAATACTGCCATCACTTCTCAGACAGGTTCTTTTATAGGTTATTCTTTTGCTATCCCTAGTAACAATGCCAAAAAGATTGTTGAGGATTTAATTGAATTTGGAAACGTAAGAAGAGCAATTTTAGGAGTAAGAGGTAGCGACCTGAATAGTATGATCGCTAAAGAATTAGATATAGAGAACTCGCAAGGATTTTACATCACCAATGTTGACCCGGAAAGCGGAGCAAAAGAAGCTGGATTGGAAAAAGGTGACATCATCAAATTTATAGATGATATTAAGATTAGAAAGTTTGCGGATATGACTGGTTATTTAAATTCAAAAAATCCTGGAGAAACGGTTGAAATAACCTACTTAAGGGACAATGTTGAGCGAAAAACTGATGTTACTCTAGATATCTTTAAAGTATACCGCATTGAAGATCTCGGTGTAGAAGTAACGGAAATTTCAGAAGAAGATTTGAAAAAATATGGAGCAGAATCTGGAGTTCTTATTCATAGAGTATTGTCCGATAGTTTTACCAAAAGCGACATTAGTGGTCTATTAATCACTAAAATAAATGAAAAAGAAGTGAATTCTATTGATGACGTAAAAACTATTATCAATAATAAAGATTCCAAGGATCCAATGCTAGTCACTTTCTTAAGTCCAAATGGACAAGAGAAGACCTACGTATTCAGGTAAAATCACTCTTGATTTTGAAAATTTAAACCTCCAAAGTTTGAGCATAAACTTGGGAGGTCTTATTTTAGTTTTATGAGTATCTTTTATAGTTTTTGAATCCTTATATTTGCGATTCATAAAATTTATGAAAATGGTGAAGCTTCATGATTTGGAATTCGAACCCTATCTTGATCAGAATACATTACAAGAATCTATAAAAAGCCTTGCAAAACAGATTGCTGCAGACTACGATTCTAAAACGCCAGTTTTTTTGGGAATACTTAATGGTGCTTTCATGTTTTTATCTGATTTGATGAAATATTATGAAGGCGATTGTGAAGTTAATTTCACTAAACTAGCTTCTTATGAAGGTACTTCATCAACAGGTCAAGTCAATACGCTACTAGGGGCTGGTAATCTGAAAGGAAGGGACGTTATTGTCGTGGAAGATATTGTCGATACTGGCAATACTCTGGAGCACATTGTCGAAGTTCTTAAAAATGAAGGAGTTGCCTCCTACAAGATTGTAAGCTTATTTTTCAAACCTGAAGCTTACAAAAAATCTCTCAATATAGATTACATTGGATTGGAAATACCAAACAAATTTATTGTGGGTTACGGTTTGGATTACAACGGATTAGGAAGAAACATTTCTGAAATATATCAACTAAAATCAAAGCTCAATGATTAATATAGTGTTATTTGGTCCTCCGGGGGCAGGCAAGGGAACTCAAGCTGAAAATCTTAAAGAAAAATATAATCTAAAACACATTTCTACTGGAGATTTGTTTAGATACAATATCAAAAATAAAACTGAACTTGGTCAACTAGCTAAATCCTACATGGATAAAGGTGATTTGGTACCAGACGAAGTGACCATCAAAATGTTGAATGCTAAAGTTGAAGAACACCTCGACAGTAAAGGATTCATTTTTGACGGTTTTCCAAGAACTGAAGCTCAAGCTGAATCTTTAAACGAATTGATGGAATCCAAGGGTTCTCAAATCAATGCTATGATAGCCTTGGAAGTACCAGATGAAGTTTTGGTCGAGCGTCTTTTGGAACGCGGAAAAACTTCTGGCAGGAAGGACGATGCCAATGAAGATATTATTCGCAATAGAATAAAAGTGTATTATGGGGAAACTGAAGTCCTCAAAGAATTTTACAAAAAAGAAGATAAATACTATGGTGTAGATGGTGTAGGTTCCATTCCGGAAATTACAGCTCGCATCAGTAAGGTTATAGATTCTTTATAAAACTAAAGCATTTAGCTTAATACTATGACAGAAGGAAACTTTGTAGATTACATCAAACTCCATTTAAAATCTGGAAACGGCGGAAAAGGTTCCGCTCACCTGAGAAGGGAAAAATATATTCCAAAAGGGGGTCCTGACGGTGGTGATGGTGGTCGCGGTGGTCATGTCATTTTTAAGGCTAACAAGGATTTGTGGACTCTTTTCCATTTAAAATTTAAAAGGCATATAAAAGCTACCCATGGTGAACATGGAAGCAAACAAACAAGTACTGGTGCAGACGGAGAAGACCAATATATAGAAGTTCCTCTTGGAACAGTTTTTAGAGATACCGACACAAACGAAGTCATCAAAGAAATGACTGAGCATGATGAAGAGTATATTGTCGTGGAAGGGGGAATGGGTGGAAAAGGAAATGCTCATTTTAAAAGCTCCACAAATCAAACACCACGGTTTGCACAACCAGGAATTCCAGGACAAGAAAAAGACATAACTCTTGAACTAAAACTTCTAGCAGATGTTGGTCTCGTAGGTTTTCCAAATGCAGGTAAATCCACCTTACTTTCTGTAATAACTGCTGCTAAACCTAAGATTGCTAACTACGAGTTTACAACACTAAAACCCAATCTTGGAATTGTTCAATACAGAGATTACAAAACGTTTGTTGTGGCAGATATCCCTGGTATTATCGAAGGAGCTGCCGAAGGAAAAGGTTTGGGTTATCGATTTTTAAGACATATTGAAAGAAATTCAACTTTGTTATTCCTTATTCCTGCAGATGCTCCAAGCGTCAAAGAGCAATATGAAATCCTGCTTGACGAATTACGACGTTATAATCCAGAACTTCTAGACAAGTCGAGGGTGATTGCAATTTCAAAAGCAGATTTACTCGATGACGAACTCAAGACTGAATTAGCCGAAGAAATAGAAGATGCGTTTGATGGTATTCCTCACGTCTTCATTTCCTCTGTTGCACAGCAAGGCTTACAACCATTAAAAGATTTGCTATGGAAAACTCTAAATGAGGATAAACACAAAGTTGAAAATTAGTTTTTAGGCAATTTAATTTCGAAGACCGTACCAGATTCTGAAGAACTGGATAATACTTTGATTTTTCCAGAGTGGTAATCTTCAATAATTCGCTTGGAAAGCGATAATCCCAAACCCCAACCGCGTTCCTTAGTAGAATAGCCAGGCTGAAAGATGGTTTTAAATTTTGAGGATGGAATTCCCTTTCCCGTATCGCTAACATGAATTTTGAAATAATTTTTATCTTCAAAAAGAGAAATTTTTAAATCTCCACGACCTTTCATAGCATCTATTGCATTTTTTGTAAGATTTTCTATAGTCCAGCTCAGTAAAGTTGGGTTCAATTTACACTTAAAGTCTTCTTCGGGTAATTCTATTGAAAATTGGATGAGCTTAGAACTTCTGTCTTTTAAATAGTTAAATGAATTTTCTACGGCTTTATTAAGGCTAGAAACCTCCAATGTAAGTTTTGAGCCTACTTTAGAGAATCGTTCAGTTATCGTTTTAAGTCTGTCGATATCTTTTTCGATATCAAGAATATATTCAGGATTGACATTTTCTGATCTTAAAATTTCCATCCAGCCAACCAAAGAGGATAGCGGAGTGCCTATTTGGTGTGCCGTTTCTTTTGCCATACCTGCCCAAAGCTTGTTTTTTTCACTGTTTTTTGCGGTTACATAATACAGATAAATGAGCCCAAGCAAAAGAAAAATAATTAGCAATAAAATAAACGGGTAGTATTTGATTTTTGTGAGAATCGAAGAGTCTCCATAGTACAAATATTGCTTTCCGGCTTCCCCTAAATCTATGATTATTGGCTGATTTTGATTTTTGATAGATTCAAAATACTGTCTCAATCTCAATGAATCACTTGTAATTGTCTCCGGAATATTATTGACCTCTTGAAATCCATTGGAGTCATTGACGATAAACATAGGAATATCATTTATCGTGTTTAATATTTCCAGTTCCAAATTGAGATCCTGCTCCTCCCCTGCCTTATTGACTGAGGCTTGTGCTGAGGACCAAATTCTCATTTTCTCTCGTTCTTCATTCTTCACCCCTTCATAAAAAACAGAGATATTCCAAACCACAACGCCTATGACAATAATAGAAGTGAAAAGAATAAAAAGCCTAACATTGACGGTATTCTCGAAAAATTTCATGAAGAATGGTTTATACAATAATAATGAAATCTAAACTGCTTTACTATAAACTTTTCAAAGTTGAAATTATTTTAAAAATAGTACACAACAGTATTTAAATCTGTTATTTTTGTCTGATGACACATTATTTTTCTTCGGATTTTAAATTAGGAATTTTAGGGGGTGGTCAACTGGGCAAAATGATGCTTTACGACACACGGAAATTTGATATCCAAACCTTTGTAATGGACCCCAATCCTGAGGCTCCATCGAGGATTTCTAGCAATCATTTTGAAGTTGGAAGTCTTATGGATTACGACAAGGTCATGGCTTTTGGAAAAAAAGTGGATCTCCTTACATTTGAAATTGAATCCGTTAATGTTAAAGCACTAGAAGACCTGGAAGCTTTAGGTAAAAAGGTGTATCCATCAGCGGCTACCTTACAAAAAATTCAAAATAAAGCTACACAAAAAAGTTTTTACGACCACAACCAGATCCCAACAGCTGAATTTCAAATTTTCTCTGACTTAAGTGCTCTCAAAAAAGCAACTTCAACCGGAAGTATAAATTTCCCGTTCGTATGGAAAAGTGCCACCGGAGGTTACGATGGTAAAGGCGTAAGTGTTATAAAATCTGAGGAGGCTATCCATAACCTTCCAGATGTGGAATGCATTGTAGAAGATTTGGTGGATTTTAAAACTGAAATAGCAGTCATAGTCTCGAGAAGTGTTTCTGGTGAAATCAAATCCTATCCCGTGGTGGAAATGGAGTTTCATCCTGAAGCAAATCAGGTAGAATATGTACTTTGTCCTGCGAGAATCAGTGAAAATGTAGCTAAAAAAGCCAGAAAACTAGCCCAAAAAGTTTCCAGTAAATTCGAACATGTTGGACTACTGGCGATTGAGATGTTTGTCACAAAAACTGATGATATTCTTGTCAATGAAGTTGCTCCAAGGCCACATAATAGCGGCCATTTCAGCATCGAAGGGAGTTTCACAAATCAATTTGAACAACACCTAAGAGCAATTCTAGACCTACCCTTGGGAAGCACAGAAAGTAAAACGAATGCTGTAATGGTAAATTTGGTAGGTGACGAAAATCATACTGGAGATGTTTTTTATAAAGGTATTGAAGAAATCATGGCTCTGCCGGGAGTTACTCCGCACATCTACGGAAAACGAGAAACACGTCCGTTCAGAAAAATGGGACATGTGAACATTATACATTCAGACATAAGCGAGGCAAGAGCTATCGCTGAAACTGTAAAGTCAAAAATTAAGGTCATATCCAAAAAATCCTGATTATGAATAAAGTTGCAATCATCATGGGAAGTAAGAGTGATCTCCCGGTCATGCAAGATGCTATAGATATATTGAAAGAATTTGGAATCGACTTAGAAGTTGATATCATATCTGCTCATAGAACTCCAGAATACATGATGGATTTTGGAAAAAATGCACATAAAAATGGTATTGATGTCATTATAGCTGGTGCTGGTGGAGCAGCGCATTTACCTGGCATGGTAGCTTCAATTACTCCTCTTCCTGTTATTGGTGTTCCCGTAAAATCCAGCAATTCTATAGATGGATGGGATTCTATTTTATCTATTTTACAAATGCCTGGTGGTGTCCCTGTTGCCACAGTTGCCTTAAACGGAGCAAAAAACGCAGGAATACTTGCAGCGCAAATACTTGGTGTGAAAGATGAAGCGATACAAAATAAAGTTCTTGAGTATATGAATGAACTTAAAGATAAAGTTCAAAAAATGAGAGAAGACCTTTAATGTTTAGCTAAAAAGGATTTCTTATTGGAATCTAATTTATAAATTTCAAATAAAAATGAAAGCAAGTCTTAGTCTAATATTACTTTCGGTACTACTGGTATCCTGTAATTCCCCTAAAGTCTTCACAGATTACGCCTCCGACGTTGATTTTGATGAATATAAAAATTTTGCGTTTTATGCTATTGAAAATTCTGGATTGTCACAACTTGACGAAGACAGAGTTTATATCACTATACAAGATACACTGACTGCAAAAGGCTTTAAAGAAAAATTAATTCCAGATTTTAAAGTCAATTTTTATGCTGAAGTATTCAATCGAACCTCCAACAGTAATTTTGGCATTGGAATAGGTGGTTATAATGGGGGAATAGGTGGAACCGTATCTCCTCAAAATACAAAACGCAGTATTGCGTTGACTGTTGAATTTGCAGATGGCCTCACCAATGATTTATTCTGGCAAGGTGTAGTTGAAGCAAATTTCAATGAGAATTTGAAAGGAAAAGAACGAGAAGAATTTTTTAGAATTCTTGTAGGCAAAGTATTGGAAAAATATCCACCTGAAAAATAATGGCATAATCAATTATTTAATGCCAGGTGTTAAGATTTATTAATAGATCTTTAATAATCGCCTCTTTGAAATTACATCAAGCTTTTATCTAAGCTTTAACCAATTTCATATTCTGATAGAGTGATTTTATAATCCCGTCAACCAAACCAATTTTAGGCACATGTACAGATTTTGATTTACTCCATTTCATAGCTGATAAATAAATCTTGGTCGCAGGAATAATCACATCTGCTCTGTCTTCATTTAGACTTAATTCAGAAATACGTTCTTCAAAAGTAAGAGAGTTTAAGAGCTGGTAATATGAGCTCAGGTAGAAGTAAGATAGAGGTTTCCCAAGCTTTTTGTTGCTAGACTTAAAGATATTATTGATATTTCCTCCAGAACCAACCATTTCAATTCTTGAATAGGGCTTGGTTATGTCTTTTATCCACTGCTCAGCTTCACTCCAGACGTCTTCTGTAATTGTATTGTTTAATATCCTAACAGTACCAAGTTTGAAAGATTTAGATTCAATAGTTTTTCCTTCAGAAAATAAAGTAAACTCAGTACTTCCGCCACCTACATCAACATACAGATAAGTTTTATTGTTATCTACCAGAGTATGTAAATCTGTAGCTGCTATGATAGAGGCTTCATCAGAACCATCTATAATTTCGATATCTATTTTGCATTCGGAAGCAATTTTCTCTGCCACTGCTTTTCCATTTTTAGCATCTCTCATGGCAGATGTTGCGCAGGCTCTGTAAGCATCAATTCTGTGAGATTTCATCAAAAGACTGAAAGCCTTCATGGTATCAATCATTCGTTCTGTGCTCTCATCTGATATATAAGATTTTGTAAACACATCCTGCCCAAGTCGTATAGGAACTCTAACTAACGATGTTTTTTTAAAAGTTACTGGTTTGTTATCTGGCTCCGTTACTGTAGAAATTAGTAATCGCACAGCATTGGAACCAATATCAATTGCAGCAAATTTTTTGATGGATAGCATATTTATTGTTTATTATCTATTGATTTAAGTTTCTGTTTATAGTAGTTGTAGGTTTCAAACTGACTTCTAAAATCTTCACCCTCTTTTTTCCTGTAAGAGTTATCTTCTTTGGAAGCAAAATCTCTAGCTTTTACATTGTCTTTCCAGCAAATTTCAAAAGTTTCAATAAGTTCTTGCTTTATATCATCATCGTATATAGGACAGGTGACTTCCACACGATGATCTATATTTCTGGTCATCCAGTCTGCAGAAGAGATGAACACTTTTGGATGCTCTTCATTTTCAAAAATATAAAGTCGAGGATGCTCTAAAAATTTATCAACAATGCTTATAGATTGTATGTTTTCACTCATCCCTTTTACTTCCGGAATAAGACAATTAATTCCTCTTACTATCAACCTTATCTTCACTCCTGCTCTACTAGCTTCGTACAGCTTATCTATCATTCCATAATCAGACAAGCTATTCATTTTAATGGAAATTCCAGACTTCTTACCAGCTTTACAATTGAAAATTTCCTGATCAATCAAATCTGAAAATTTTGATCGGGTATAATGGGGTGACACTATAAGATGTTTATATCTTTTGATTTTATAATTGACTTCAAAAAAATCAAAGACTTTTTCAATATCCTTTAGTACACCTTGGTGAGCTGTAAACAGTGTATAATCGGTGTAAATTTTGGCGGTAATTTCATTAAAATTACCTGTGCTAATAAATCCGTAGTACTTTATCTTTTGATTTTCTAGACGCTCAATAACACAAGTCTTACAGTGCACTTTTAGTCCTGTGACTCCAAAGATAAGTTTCACGCCTTCGCGTTCCATCTTCTCCGCATACTTAATGTTGTTTGCCTCATCAAAACGTGCCTGCAGCTCAATGGAAACCGTTACGCGCTTACCGTTCTTTGCTGCATTAATAAGTGAACTGGCAATATGTGAAACCGCCGCTAATCTGTAGATGGTAATTTTTATGGATTTGACCTTTGGATCCAAGGCGGCCTCACGAAGGAATTTTACTGTGTAAGAAAAGGTTTGGTACGGTGTGTACTGAAGGTAATCCTTTTTTGAAATTTTCTCCAGCAAGCTTCCTTGAATTTCCAATCCTGGAATTGGCAAAGGTTCAATTTTATCGTATAGCAAATGTTTAGCTCCAAGATCCGGAAAGTTCATATAATCACGTCTGTTGTGATATTTTCCTCCTGGTATTAAACTATCAGTGGTATCAATTTCCATTTTCTTCAAAAGAAAATCTAAAGTATCCTGCTCTATTTCCTTATCGTAAACAAAACGCACGGGATCTCCTTCAATTCTATCCTTTACACTTTCCATCAACTTCTCGATGTAACTTTTACTAAGGTCACCTTCAAGATCTAATTCTGCGTCTCTGGTTATTTTGACCATATGCGCTGAAATGCTTGTATAATCAAAAATATTGAAAATGACATCTAAATTATACCGGATTAAATCATCTAGCAATATGATGTACTTTTTTTGATCTGTTGATGGAATAACTACAAAACGTTCAATACTTGAAGGGATTTCAATCAAAATATACCGATTTGTAAGTCGGTATTTTTTAAATTGTACCATCTTAACAGCCAAGTAAGCTTTTGAATCTTTTAAATTGGGAACTTTATCAATATCATTTAACATGATAGAGACCAATGCGGGACTCACCTTTTGAAGGAAAAATTCCTTTAAAAATTTAGCCTGTTCTGAAGTAACCTCGTTTTCATCTATGACAAAAATATCATGATCCTTTAACTGCTCTTGTATAGAGTCTAAAATCTCTAAGCTCTCCGCTTGCTTCTTGATAACTATTTGAGTGATTTCCTTTAGCAAACGTCCAGCGTTGAAACCCCCTAAAACTTTTTTACCTGCTTTCCCAGCCAAATCAATACGCTTTACTGTAGCGTACCTCACTTTAAAAAATTCATCTAAATTATTGGAGAAAATGCCTAAAAACCTAAGTCTCTCAATAAGTGGTACACTTGGATCTGCAGCTTCCTGAAGAACGCGTTGATTGAATTTCAACCAACTTAATTCTCTGTTACCATATTTATTTTCTCGCATTAGCGTAAATTTTTTGGGAATAAGTATAAATGGGTTTCCCCTTTCTGAATTTGATTCCAGGATTCGATTTCAAAGATAATACTCACCAATCCTGTTGTAGGTAGATTTTCAATTGGCAGACTACCAAGCCTATTGACCAATTCTGTATAAGCGGGGTTATGACCAAATAACATTACATTATCCAGACCATCGTCAATATTTCGAATAAACTGAAGAACCTCATCAGAATCGAAAGTATACAATTGCGGGATGACATGAAAATGTTGATCTTCAATATTTAGTTGATTTTTGAATAGCTTGGCTGTTGTCACTGACCGAGTTGCCGGGCTTGAGAATACTTCAGGAGAAAAATCCAAGTAAGCTTTGAAGGTAGAGATGACATGGTCTGCATCTTCATAAGCACGTTTTTTCAGTTCTCTTTCTTTATCTTCAACAGGAGATTCCCAAGATGACTTACCGTGTCTTACAAAAATTAGTCGCTTCATATCAGGGAGCTAAACGTTCAATCTTCCAGTCGTACTCAGAGTCAGATTTTGTAAATTGAAACCTGTCATGAAGTCTGTTTGGACGACCTTGCCAGAATTCAATAGATTCTGGTCTTACCAGAAATCCACCCCAATTCTCTGGGCGAGGAACTTCTTTGTCGGCATATTTCTTTTCTAAAGCTTCCAATTCATCTTCCAATACTTTTCGGTTTTTGATGACGCTGCTTTGATTGGAAACCAAAGCGCCTAGCTGGCTGCCTTTTGGCCTGGATGCAAAATAATTGTTTGAGACCTCCTCAGAAACCTTTTCAGCTTTACCTTTTATGATCACCTGCCGTTCTGTGTTTGGCCAGAAAAAGGACAAACACGTATGTGGATTATTCAAAAGAGCTTTTCCTTTTTCACTTTCATAATTAGTATAAAAAACAAAGCCATTTTCATCGTATGATTTCAGAAGTACAACGCGGCTTTTAGGGAAACCATCTTCACCAATTGTCGAAACTGTCATCGCATTAGCTTCATCCAAACCTCCAAATTTTTCGACATCATAAAACCAACTTCTGAATTGTTGAATTGGATTTTCATCTAAATTCTCACGAATCAGACTAGATTTTTCATAGGATTTTCTATAACCATGTAGTTTATTTTCCATGTTAGCAAATTAAAAAATAATAGCTTCAGAAGCAATTGAATTCAGAAAAGATTGAAACTATTCGTACCTGAAAATTTTACCAGTTTCTGCATTCTCTGCATTATCAAAAACGACTTTTGCTTCTTCTTCAAATAAGGATAAATTCTTATACCGAGCAGAAAAATGCCCCAAAATTAATTTTTGAGCACCAGCTTTTTGGGCGATAATTCCCGCTTGTTTTGCAGTAGAATGTTTTGTTTTATCACACAAATGTTCTTGATCTTCCAAAAAAGTAGATTCGTGATAAAGTAAAGTCACACCCTTAATCTGTGATACAATGTCCGGCTTGAAAACCGTATCACTACAAAAAGCATAACTAGGAGCTGGTTTGGGATCTTCTGTTAGTTCTTCGTTTTTAATAAGTTGACCCGACTTGGTCATTACATCTTTACCTTTCACAATACTCTTGTAATACACCTTATCAATGTCTAGATTCTGAACTTTGTCAATTAACAGTTTTCTATCTCCAGGCTTAGCTTTGAACAGAAATCCATTGGTGTAAATTCTATGTTTTAGCGGAATAGTTTCAACAGTAAGTTTATCGTTGTCGAGAATCAATTCAGGCTTACTTGAATCCAACTGATGAAATGTCAAAGGATAAGAAGTAAAAGCATGACTAAGTTTGAGTTGAAGTTTGATAATTTCCTCCAAACCTTGTGGAGCATAGATATGTAGTTCTGCAGTTCTGCTCAATAAACTGAATGTAGATAGCAAACCAATCAGTCCAAAGTAATGATCCCCATGTAAATGAGAAATGAAAATATGACTAATGCGAGAAAATTTTACTTTATACTTTCTCAAGCGAACTTGCGTTCCTTCCCCACAATCGATGAGCATGAGTTCTCCATTGATATCCAAAACTTGGGAAGTAGGGTGTGCATTTGCCCTTGGCGTTGCAGAATGACAACCTAAGATGGTGAGTTGCATCATATCAAAATCCCAAATCGCGTTCAATTTCTTCAAGACCAATTAAATCTTCTGCTTCTTGATAGGTCGGTACGACATGGATTTCTTCTGGCACTGCATCGATATTTATGGTATCGTTCACAATAACCAAAGATTTCTTTCCCTTCCTATGAGCAAAAGAGAGCTTTAGAAACATCAAAAGTTGATCTAATTTTAACTCACCGTATTTCTGAATATCAATAACAACATTTTGATCTTTGAATCGATCCTGTATTCTTGTGAGGTAATTTGCGAAATCTTCTACATCGTCTTTTTCGTCACTAAGGATTATATAGTTATCTTTTTCTTCAGTTTTCATAGTTTTTGATTTTTGAAGCTAGTAAATACATCACAGCCATTCGAATAGCAACTCCATTTTCTACTTGATTGAGAATAATCGAATGTTCAGAGTCTGCCACATCACTTGTGATTTCTACACCTCTATTAATTGGGCCAGGGTGCATTATTGTAATTGGCTTGCTTAAAGTTTCCAATAAAGTTTTATTGACACCATATTGCTGGACATATTCTCTAGTACTTGGAAAATAAGAATGTTCCATGCGCTCATGCTGAACTCTTAACATATTTGCAATATCACACCATTCCAGGGCTTTGATCAAGTTGGACTCAACTTTCACACCTAGACTTTCAATGTGTTTTGGCATCAGAGAATTGGGGCCACAAACTTTTACTTCTGCACCTAGCTTTTTAAGTGCAAAAATATTGCTCAGGGCTACTCTGGAATGCATTATATCTCCAACTATCACTATTTTTTTGCCTGATATATCTCCATATTTTTCTCTTATTGAAAAAACATCCAGGAGTGCTTGTGTAGGATGTTCATGGGCGCCATCACCTGCATTAACGATACTTGCGTTGACGTGCTTGGAAAGAAAAACTCCAGCACCGGGATTGGGATGACGCATCACCACCATATCCACTTTCATCGCCAAAATATTATTTACAGTATCTATAAGGGTTTCTCCCTTTGAAACTGAAGAGGACGATGCAGAAAAATTGATAACATCTGCACTCAGCCGTTTTTCTGCCAATTCGAATGATAATCGGGTCCGTGTGCTGTTTTCAAAAAAGAGATTGGCTATGGTAATGTCTCTTAGACTAGGAACTTTTTTAATGGGTCTGTTGATAACTTTTTTAAACTGATCTGCAGTTTCAAAAATAAGATGAAGGTCTTCTGCAGAGAGGTATTTGATTCCTAGTAAATTTGAAACACTAAGTTCTTTCATGGTATAGGGCTAGTTTTTCAATAAATAGATTGCATCCTCTCCATCATTTTCAATCCAGCAAACTTTCACATGTTCATCATTGATAGCATCTACTTTCCTTCCATTATAATCTGGCTGAATGGGCAAATGCCTGCTAAATCGTCTGTCAATAAGCGTCAATAATTCGATTTTGGAAGGTCTTCCAAAAGACTGCAGGGCCGTTAACGCAGAACGTATGCTTCTTCCTGTAAATAGAACGTCATCTATTAGTACGACATGTTTGTTTTCAACGATAAAATCGATATCTGTTTCACTGGCTTTTAAAACCTTGTCTCCACGTCTGAAATCATCCCGATAAAAAGTAATGTCTAGCTTACCGTAATTCAAAGAAGTCAAGCCGTAATCTTTCTTTAGAATGTCATAAAGTCGATTCGCCAAAAAGCTACCTCTGGGCTGAATACCTATGAGTGCAGAATTTTCAAAATTTTTATGATTTTCAACAAGTTGACAAGCTAAACGTTGAAGTATAATATTGATTTCTTTTGCATTAAGAAGCAATTTTTGGCTCATCGTCGAATTTCCTTTGATTCACAAAAGTAATTAAAATTAGCTGTAATGTTAGACAGTAGTTTCAATTTATAATTTGGCTATTAAAATTGTAGTACATTCAAATTATTATAATAAAATTGTTAACTAAAATCTTTGCCTTTGAGGGGTTTATTAAGACATATCGGACCCGGCTTTCTTCTGGCTGGCGCTGCTATTGGGGTTTCACATTTGGTCCAGGCCACACGTGCCGGAGCTGATTATGGAGTAGTTTTGATCTTTGCGATCTTGATTGCTTGTCTTACCAAATATCCGTTTATGGAATTTGGATCCAGATATGCCTCAGCAACAGGAAAAAATCTGATTGACGGCTACAGAACACTTGGACCAGGATATCTAAAAGTTTTTGCATTGATTACCATATCCACCATGTTTATTATCCAAGCTGCAGTCACAATAGTTTCTGCTGGTTTAGCTGAATATCTATTTGAATTTGGCTGGTCAAATTTCACATGGAGTCTTCTTCTGTTGATTTTTTGTATTCTGATTTTATTAATAGGAAAATACAAAAAGCTAGATTTCTTAATGAAGATTGTGATCAATTTCCTGACAGTTTGCACTCTATTTTCGGTGGTCGTTGCAGCCTTTCAAATAGATTTTTCAAGCATCAGTTTTAATAAATCACCAGAATTATGGACGCTCAGCGGTGTTGGTTTTGTCATAGCCTTAATGGGATGGATGCCAATTCCTATTGATGCTTCGGTCTGGCATTCCATCTGGATACAGGAAAAAGCTTACCAAACTCACCACCAAACCAATTTAAAAGAAGCTGGATTTGATTTTAATTTAGGTTATATCTCAGCCACTTTACTTGGCATTTTGTTTTTCATGATGGGACTTTTTCTCATGAATAACAGCAATATCAGTTTTGCTTCAGGGAGTGTTGCTTTCTCAGGCCAGTTAATTGAAATGTACACTCAAACTTTGGGAGAATGGAGTAGAGTTTTAATTGCGTTTATTGCTTTTGTGACTATGTTTAGCACGACCTTAACGGTGACTGATGCATTTCCGAGAGTGATGTCTAAATTGATACAAAGCGGTAAGCAGAGTCGTAAGGAACAAAAGACCTATCAACTATTTATAATTGTGATTCCAGTGGTAGCACTCGGAATTCTTTATACCCTGAAAAGTACATTTACAGTTTTAGTAGATTTTGCTGCAGGATTGTCATTTCTGGCATCTCCTGTTCTGGCGTGGTTCAATTTGAAATTGATGACAAACAAGAATAATAAAATCATGATCAGCTCAGGCTACTTGCTGTTTTCTAAAGTTTGCTTATTCTTTTTAGTTTGCTTTGGTCTTGGGTATATTGTTTATGAGGTTTTTAATTACTTGGGTTAGTCGTGAGTCAAAATTAATTTCAATACCCAATATAACAAAAAAAGCTACTCACTTTCGTGAGCAGCTTTTCAAACTTAACCAATATCTAATTAAATTATTTAACTTCTTCGAAGTCTACGTCTTCAACGTCACCATCGTCTTTTCCGCTTTTATCTTCAGCATCTGGACCTGGTTGTTGTTCACCTCCGCCGCCTTGAGATTCAGCTTGAGCTTTGTACATTTCTTCTGAGACTGTTTTCCAAGCTTCATTCAATTTATCTAAAGCTGGCGTAATCGTTTCAAGCTCTTTGGTCTCATAAGCTGCTTTCAATTCTTCTAGCGCCTCTTCGATAGGCTTTTTCTTATCATCAGAAATTTTATCTCCAAATTCTTTCATTTGGCTTTCAGTCTGGAAAATCATAGCATCTGCTTCATTTAGCTTATCTACTTTTTCTTTAGACTTTTTATCTGCTTCAGCATTAGCTTCAGCATCTTGCTTCATTTTCTTGATTTCCTCTTCAGTCAATCCAGAAGACGCTTCAATTCTAATGTCTTGAGATTTACCAGAAGCTTTATCTGTAGCACTTACTTTGATGATACCATTGGCATCAATATCGAAAGTTACTTCAATTTGTGGAACACCTCTTTTTGCTGGTGGAATACCGTCTAAGTGAAATCTTCCAATTGTTTTATTATCAGTTGCCATTGGACGTTCACCTTGCAATACGTGTATTTCTACACTTGGCTGGTTGTCTTGAGCAGTTGAAAATACCTGAGATTTTTTAGAAGGAATAGTTGTGTTAGACTCAATCAATTTGGTCATCACACCTCCCATAGTTTCAATACCAAGAGAAAGTGGAGTCACATCAAGTAATAAAACATCTTTTACATCACCAGTTAAAACACCACCTTGAATTCCAGCACCAATTGCTACAACCTCATCAGGGTTTACACCTTTACTTGGTTTCTTACCAAAGAAATCTTCCACAGCTTTCTGCACTGCTGGAATACGAGTTGAACCACCAACTAAAATAACTTCGTCGATATCACTTGTATTCAAACCTGCAGCTTTTAAAGCTTTCTCACACGGCGTGATTGTTCTTTTAACAAGACCTGAAATTAATTGTTCAAATTTTGATCTTGTAAATGTTCTTACCAAGTGCTTAGGTCCGCTTTGCGTTGCTGTAACATATGGTAGGTTAATTTCTGTTGAATTTGAAGAAGATAATTCAATTTTTGCTTTTTCTGCAGCTTCTTTCAATCTCTGAAGTGCCATTGCATCTTTTCTAAGATCAATGTCTTCATCTTTGATAAATTCTTCAGCTAACCAGTCAATGATTACCTCATCGACATCATCACCACCTAAGTGAGTATCACCATCGGTAGCTAGTACTTCAAAAACTCCGTCTCCCAACTCTAGGATGGAGACATCATGTGTACCACCACCAAAGTCAAATACTGCGATTTTTTGATCTTTATCTTTTTTATCAAGACCGTATGCTAAAGCAGCAGCAGTTGGTTCGTTAATAATTCTGCTCACTTTTAACCCAGCAATTTCACCAGCTTCTTTGGTTGCTTGTCTTTGAGAGTCGTTAAAATAAGCAGGAACTGTAATGACTGCTTCAGTCACTTCTTGACCTAAATAATCTTCAGCTGTTTTCTTCATTTTTTGAAGAATCATAGCAGAAAGTTCTTGTGGAGTATACATTCTTCCGTCGATGTCAACACGAGCTGTATCATTTTCACCTTTCACAACTTTGTAAGGTACTCTGCTGACTTCTTTAGTTGACTCAGAATACTTATTTCCCATAAATCTTTTAATAGAGGAAATAGTTTTTTCTGGATTGGTAACTGCCTGACGTTTTGCAGGATCACCTACCTTTATTTCACCATCTTCTACAAAAGCAATAACAGATGGAGTTGTTCTTTTACCTTCAGCATTAGGAATTACTGTTGGCTCATTACCCTCCATTACGGAGACACAAGAGTTGGTTGTTCCTAAATCTATACCTATAATCTTACTCATAATTTTTATTTTTATATTCTTATTATTGTCTTCGCTCAACAAAAGTCAATCTTTATGCCAGCCAACAGAGTGTGACAGCATGTCATAAAAAGATGACACTTGCTATTAGATTTAATTTTATGTTTGAGTAAACACCTATGATTAAAAACTTTATTCTACTATCAATTTGCCTTTTGAGTTACTTTTCTTTTTCTCAAGAGAAAGAAATCATCAATCAGGGGCAATTCTGGACCGGTTACATGACCAGTGCAAGAATTTCTGAAAACTATTCGCTATGGAATGATTTTCATTACGTACCCGATGGTTTTTTTGTAGCGAGGACAGGAATTACACGCTCATTTTTTGAAAAGCTTTATCTCACTGCAGGTTATGCCTATTTGAATATCCCTACAGAAAGCAACGATACTAAATTAAACAGAACCGAACATCGCCCCTGGATGCAGACAGTTGCCAACCACGAGTTAACTGAAAGGTGGACTATGATAAATCGTGTCCGTTATGATATGCGTTACAGGCAAAATTTTGCAAATGGAGAGCTATTAAATGATTTCAACTTCAACCACCGTTTAAGATTACTTATTGGCTTGCGTTACCATTTTGAGAAACAAACGATTTTCTCTGGAACGCCTTATATAAATTTAAGTAACGAAGTTCTGATCAATTTTGGTGAGAACATTATTACAAATCATTTTAACCAGAATAGAACCTGGCTTACGTTAGGTTTACGACTTGAGAATACAAGCTTTCAGGTCGGTTACATGAATCGTTTTGTGAAATTATCTCAAAATCAAAGGTTTGTAAGAAACCATACATTGGTCGTCTGGATTTCCCAACGTTTTGATTTCAGAAAAAAGGAGATTCTTGGCGACGATGATGAACATTTTTATCAAATACCTTAAGAAAAAAAATCTTAAGCTCTCTGTTTAAATTGAACATTCACTAATAAATGTAAAAAAAATCTCCCATCTTTACAGCATTGATAAAAAATTGATGTGATAATGAAGAAAATTGAATGTATAAGTGTTTTTGATATGCTGAAGATCGGTGTTGGACCATCAAGTTCACATACACTTGGACCTTGGCGTGCGTCTCAACGTTGGATTGAAGAATTGAAGGATGACGACCTTTTAGACTCGGTTAAAAATATAAAGATACATCTCTACGGATCTTTGTCTTTAACAGGAAAAGGTCATGCAACGGATATTGCATCTATTTTAGGACTTTGCGGTCATGATCCTGTAACTATGGATATCACTCATATTGATGTAGAAATAGACCGAGTCAAAAATGAAGGTAGATTGAATCTTGACGATTCTAGGTTCATCGATTTTGATTTTAAGAACGACGTTGTCTTTGAAAAAGATTTCAAGGAGTTCCACCCGAATGGTATTACTTACATAGCGCACTTAAAAAATGGCGAAAAAGTAGAATCTACATTTTACTCCATAGGAGGTGGATTTGTAGTAAAAGAAGATCGAGAAAATGCGAAACAAAAGCAGGAAGAATTTAAAAGCTTCCCATACCAGATTAATTCTGCTCAAGAGTTACTTGATCACTGCAAGAAGGAACAAAAGATCATATCAGAAATTGTTCTTGGAAACGAAAAATCGCTTAGAAATGAACTCGAAATTCATTCTGGATTAGAGAAAGTTTGGGAGGTCATGCTGGAATCTATGTACATTGGCTGCCATACAGAAGGCACTCTGCCTGGGGGTTTAAACGTCAATAGAAGAGCCGCAAGGATGAACAAAAACCTTTTAGAGCATAAATTTGAAACCTACAGCACTCCCCAGGAATGGCTTGAGACTATAAGAACCAAAGAAGTCAAATTCAGACAAATATTACAATGGGTAAGCTGTTTTGCCATATCTGTCAATGAAGTCAATGCTTCACTAGGTCGTGTCGTCACCGCTCCTACCAATGGTAGCTCCGGCACATTACCCGCGGTGATGATGTACTATATGGTAATCGAAAACCATCAAGCCACATTTGATGATTTAAAACAATTCATGTTGGTTGCAGGTGAAATAGGAAGTTTATTCAAAAAAGGAGCAACCATCTCAGCTGCTATGGGCGGTTGTCAGGCAGAGATTGGTGTATCTTCAGCTATGGCTGCTGGTGCGCTTACAGAGTTGATGGGCGGTACTCCTGAGCAGGTACTGATGGCTAGCGAAATCGCAATGGAGCATCATCTTGGAATGACCTGTGATCCTATTGCCGGATTGGTTCAGATCCCTTGTATTGAGCGTAATGCTATGGGTGCCATCAAAGCGATCAACGCTGCTGAAATTGCTATGGAATCTGATGCCACCAAAGCTAAAGTACCTCTAGATAAAGTGATTGCTACTATGTGGGACACGGCTCAAGACATGACGTCCAAATACAAAGAAACTTCTGAAGGCGGACTGGCCATTAAAGTCAATATGAGTGACTGTTAAACAAAAATACCCCATAATTTTAAAACTAATTATGGGGTGTTTTTGTTTATAATGACTTCTATTTAATATCAACCAACTCTAAGTCGAAAACCAAAATAGAATTTGCAGGAATTACTCCACCTACTTCTCTATCTCCGTAAGCTAAGTGAGGAGGAATGACGAATTGAGCTTTTGTCCCTTGATTCAATAATAAAAGACCTTCATCCCAACCTTCAATCACATGACCTGCTCCCACTGGAAATTCGATAGGTTGTTTTCTTTTGTATGAAGAATCAAACACGGTTCCGTCTACCAGACTTCCTTTGTAATGAACACTCACTTCCTGACCTTTATTCGGTTTTGCTCCAGATCCTTCATTGATGATTTGGTAACGAAGTCCACTTTCAGTTTCTTTAAAACCTTTAGAAATTTCATCAAGCCTTTTAGCAGCTTCAGCTTTTAATTTAGCTTCTCTTTCTGCCTTAGAGGAGTTGAATTTCTCAAAACTTTTTACTGCATCAAAGGCTTTAGCTTCTTCTCCAATTCTTTCTATTTCAACTGAATTTAGGCTGTCTTTCCCTTCGATGCTGTCGACAACGTCCTGTCCTTCTACAACATAACCAAAGACTGTGTGCTTTCCATCTAGCCAAGGTGTTGCTCCGTGTGTGATAAAAAACTGACTCCCATTAGTGCCTGGCCCCGCATTTGCCATAGATAACACTCCAGAACGGTCATGCCTCAAGTCAGGGTTAATTTCATCATCAAACTGATAACCTGGTCCACCAGTTCCATTTCCTTTTGGGTCTCCTCCCTGTATCATAAAGCTATCGATTACTCTGTGAAAGACTAATCCATTATAATAGGGAGTTCCTAAATCTTTAGCTGAGTTTTCGATTTTTCCTTCAGCTAGCCCTATAAAGTTCCCAACTGTACCAGGTGTTTTATCGAAAGCAAGTTGAACTATAATTTTACCTTTTTCCGTGTTGAAATGTGCGTATATTCCGTTTTCCATGAATTTATTTTTTTTGCTAATTTAAGATTAAATCTAATTTACGTCGGGTAAACTTCATTTTAAAAAAGTTGATAAGTAATTATTGATCATAGATATAAATTTCAGTGGCACCAAGACCATATTTTTGATAGTCGGCATCGTAAAATTCGACTTGATCATAACGTCTAAAAAGAGTATGCAATTCAGCTTTAAGAACGCCTTGACCTACTCCATGAATAAAAACAATGCGTTTGATTCGCTTTTCAATAGCAAATTCAATTTTCCTTCTGCTATGCTCAAGCTGGATGTTGAGCATTTCAAAATTGGATAGATGTGATGTTTTATCAACAATATTATGAATATGAAGATCCACTTCCATAGCGGGTTGCTGGCGTTTTGGCTTTTGAGAAGGCCCTTTTCGTTTTGGGTTTAAATCTGACTTCAATTTTTGAAGCAAAATATCATCCTTAAGATCCACATCCAATTGGCCATCAATTTTGACAACAAGCGAAAACGGAACTTTCATTTCAAAACCATCTGAAGTCTCAAAAACAACTTCATTACTTTCAACTTTAGTGACAATTCCAGACACATCATCATCGATCAATTCAACTTTATCACCTATTTGAAAGTTTTTATTTTTCATCTTCAGGAGTATTATCGTCTTTAGGATTGTCGCTTGCCCACTGTTTAGTTGAATTGTAAAGACCTATCATAAGTATAAGAAGTCCGCCAATTTTTAAATAAACGTTTTCATTTTTTCCAGTGAGGTCATAAATCAACATAATTGCTCCTATTATAATAAATGCAGTATAAAGAGCTTGTTTTTTGGTATTGATCATTCAAAATAAGTTTTGAATTGACAAATATAGACTCAATTTCCGTTTAGAGCCAACAATTCTTCCAAGTGTTCCCGATTATTCGATAATCGTGGAATCTTATGTTGACCACCAAGTTTATTGTGTTGTTTTAACCAATTTTGAAAAAGCTTGGGCTTGGCCTGGTGAATTTTCAAAAGGTCTAGTGTCATATTGTTATATCGCTTAGCTTCATAATCACTATTGATTTCCTGAAGATTTTTATCCAAACAAATTTGAAAATCAGAAAGACTTTCAGGTGGTGTTTTAAATTCCAAAATCCACTCATGCGCCCCTTTCTTTTTCCCTTTCATAAAAACAGGTGCCGCCGTATATTCCATTACTTCACAATTGAGTTCAAAAGCTGTTTTCTTTACTGCAGCTTCAGCATTTTCAATAATGAGCTCTTCTCCAAATGCATTGATATGATGCTTTGTCCTTCCTGTCACTCTTATCCTGAAGGGATCCAAAGAGGTGAATCGCAGCGTATCTCCAATTTTATACCTCCATAATCCAGAGTTTGTAGTAATTACTATTGCATAATTGGTATCAATTTCAACTTCGCTCAAACTGATGACTTTCTCCTTTGGCGTTCCGTAAGTTGACATCGGTATAAACTCAAAGAAAATCCCATAATCGAGCATCAATAATAAATCTTTAGAATCATTAAGATCCTGAGCAGCAAAAAAACCTTCTGAAGCATTGTATATTTCGTAATACTTCATTTTGCTCGATGGTATGATCTGCTCGTACTGGTTTCGGTAAGGCTCAAAACTCACGCCTCCATGAAAATATACTTCCAGATCTGGCCAAACTTCATCGATGCTATTTTTCCCTGAAGTTTTCAAAACATCATTTAACAATACAAGCATCCAGGAAGGAACCCCTGCAAGGCTTGTTACACGCTCTTTGATAGTTTCATCCACTATAGCTTGCATTTTTGTTTCCCAGTCACTCATCAAGGAGACACTGTTCCCCGGCGTACTACTATAACTTGCCCAAAATGGCATATTATGTATGAGTAGAGCAGAAAGATCTCCATAAGAGGTTCCTTTATCCTGGTAGATCTCTTTACTCCCTCCTAACCTGAGACTTTTGCCGGTGAATAACTTAGAGTCTGGATTATTATTTAAATACATGCATAATAAATCCTTGCTGGCCGCATAATGACAATCCTCTAAAGCTTCCTGACTTACTGGAATAAATTTACTTTTAGCGCCCGTAGTTCCACTAGACTTTGCAAACATTGTAATAGGTGAAGGCCAAATTAAATTCTTTTCTCCTTGCCTGCACCTCTCGAAAGTAGCTTCAAAATTTTCATAAGTTTGAACTGGTATGCGCTCTTTAAAAGTTTCGTAATTATTTATTTCATCAAAGCCATAGGTTTTTCCAAATTCCGTATTTTGGGCTTTATAAACCAAATCAAGTAGCAATTCGTTTTGAACTTCATTGGGATGCTTTTTAAACAATTCCATATGATGAATACGCTTCTTTAATATCCAGGAAGCTATAGAATTTACAATTGGTATTGACATAAATAAGTAGGTTTAATAAGGTAACCAAGAATCATCAAACATAATAAAAAATGCAATATAGAGGAGTCTTAAGAAAAATGAAAACGGAGAATAACCAAGAGGTTGATTATTTTTTGGAATTTGAAAACGACGTCGTTCATTTAAACCAATTATTGGACAAAGAAGTGGCTTTTTACTTTGTGGAATATCAGTGTCTTAACTGTAGCAAAAACAAAAAAATATTTAGACAGGGATTTTGTTATGATTGCTTTCAGGAAATTCCAAATGCTGGTGAATGGATCATGCATCCAGAATTGAGCAAGGCCCATTTAGGCGAAGAAGACAGAGATTTGGATTATGAGAAAAAAGTTCAGTTGCAACCTCATATTGTATACTTAGCGAATTCTAGTAATGTCAAAGTAGGTGTAACTCGCAAAAGCCAAATTCCTACGCGATGGATCGATCAAGGAGCTCACGAGGCTATTGCTATACTGGAAACACCAAACCGATACTTAGCAGGTATAACTGAAGTTGAATTGAAAAAACATGTTGCTGATAAGACCAATTGGCGAACCATGCTCAAAAATGAAATCCAGGATAAAAACCTTGTAGAGGAAAGAGAAAAGTTAAAGGAATTTATACCCGACGAGGCAAAAGATTATTACTTATCAACCAGTCAGGAATTCAATATAAATTTTCCGGTTTTAGAATATCCAAAGAAATTAAAAAGCTTGAATCTGGAAAAAAACAATACCTATAAAGGAAAGCTGAAAGGTATCAAGGGGCAATATTTGATTTTTGAAAATGATATTGTTTTCAATGTGAGAAATAGCGAAGGCTATGTAGTAGATTTTGAAATATTATCTTAAACAAAAATACCCTGTGATAAGAATATCACAGGGTTATAATCAACTTAGAGTAAACATATTACATATTCTCTTTCTCTCTTAGAGACTGGATGTATTGTGCTTTCTTAAGATTTTGTCTTTTTTCTACAGATTTTTTCGTGAATTGTTTTTTATCACGAAGTGTTTGAAGAACTTTAGTATCTCTAAACTTACGTTTTAAGCGTTTAAGAGCTCTTTCAATTTTCTCACCATCTTTTACTTTAACTACTAACATATAATGCTTAATTATTTACAGTTGACTTAAAATTTTCGAATTGCAAATATAGATAATTCAATTACAAATTAACTATTAACTTCAATTTTTTCTGAATTTATTATTTTAATAATTTCAATCTAAGAATCAATTTTAATTCGGGTTTCAAATTCTAAAAAGAAGTAATAACTAAAAAACTTAATGCATCAATATTTGGATTTAAATATAAGCACTACATAATTTTCAGATAAATGAAAAAATTATTTGTTATAATCCTCTTGTATTTAATTAGCTGCAATATTATGCTCTGGTCGCAAAACCAAGGTAATAAAATTGACAGCAAGCCCACTATTCTTGGAATAAGTTTTGACTACGGTTATATTCTTCAGCATTCAGAAAATTTGAGAGAGTTAGATAATGCTTTTCCAGTAGGCATTGGTTTGGAATGGAGTAAAATATTACTAACAAAAAATGCATGGGAATTTTGCAACTGCCTTCCAAGATTCGGGGTAGAGGCTGCCTACTGGAGCTGGGATAATCCAGATATTCTCGGAAGCGGTTTACTTGTCATGGGTTTTGTAGAGCCTTATTTTAGAACTCATAAACGAATGAGTTTCTTTTTCAGAGCTGGTCTTGGAGGCACATACCTCTCCAGACCTTTTGATGCTGAAAATAATCCTCAAAACTTATCTTACAGTACAAGTTTGAGTTTTGCCATAATGGCTGGAGCTGGCATAGACTACCGACTGACGAATAAATGGAGTATCGGACTTTTGGCCAAGTACAATCACACTTCCAACGGTGGCATCAAAGCTCCAAATAAAGGGATTAATTTTCCCTCAGTTAGTTTTAAGATCAATAGAAGCTTACATCCTATTGTTTTTCCTGATTTTCAAAAGGTTGAAAACAGAAAACCTCCAGACAAACTTTCAAGACTATCAATTGTACATTTTTCTGGATGGAGTAACGCAACAGTGGGAGATCAGGATAAATTTTATGTATTTGGTGTCGCTGGATATTTCAGCACATGGATAGGGAGAAGAAGTGCTGTTTCTGGTGGTACAGAAATAATTTTTGATTATTCAAGACGAAAACAAATTCGTTTGGACAATACAGACAATAGTTTTTTACAGGCTGCAGCACTAGTAGGACACGAGTTTTGGCTTGGTAAAGTAACTTTCAGTCAACACATAGGTTTTTATTATTATAATGACTACAGAATAAATGATGACATCTATCAGCGCTACGGGCTGACTTACAATTTTTCAAGTCATATTTTCGCAGGTTTTAATCTAAAAGCTCACCGTCACGTGGCAGATTTTTTTGACTTCAGAATTGGCTTTACTTTTTAATGAAGATCAATTTTGGTGCTTTAGAATTTAATTTGAATTTCTTTAATGTCAAAAGATTCCAATCGATCCTCGTCAAATTCAACCACTAATTTACCAAGGTTATCGATACCTCTTATTAAACCTTGTGCAAGAGTTCCATCTGGAAATTGAAGCATAGTCACTTTATTGTATTTAAACAAGGAATCATAATAAGTTGAAAGAATAGATTTCAAACTCGTGGAATTGAAGAGGTTTGGGATTTTTTCAAACTCCACTAACAAATCGTTAAGTAAATCATCAAGATCAAAAGATGTGTTGCTCATTAACTTCATTGAAGAAGCTTTTGGAAGACCTGAGAAATGGTCTTGGTTCACATTAAGACCGACACCCACTACGCTAGCACCTTCTTTATTCTGAGTAATCATATTCTCTATCAATATTCCTCCAATTTTATGCTGATGTGACAGGATGTCGTTAGGCCATTTAATCGAAAGTTTAGGAATGTCATACTTCACTAAAACATTTTTAATAGCCAGGGCTACAAGGGCACTGAGCTTGAAAGTATCATTATGTATAGACTTCAATTCCGGTAAGTAGACACTAAATGTGAGGTTTTTCCCAGGCTCACTCACCCATGAAGTCCCTCTCTGCCCTCTCCCTTCTATTTGGTGATGGGCGACTACACAGTAAATTTGTTTTTTAGAATGTGATTTTACAAAATCTTTTAAAAAGCTATTTGTAGAACTTGTGGCATCAACTTTGACAACTTTCATGAGAACGGTTAGATATCGAATAATCTTTTGTTAACTGGCGCAAAAAAAGGGATTAAAAAACTATTTTTGCGTTAAAATTTAAACTTTTAATGAGTACAAAAAAAGAACAAATAGATCAGCTTATTACACACATAATACAAGGCATAGAAGATATTAAGGGTAATGATATTGAAATTATAGATTTAAGAGAGATTGAAAATACGGTTTGTGATTATTTCATTGTCTGCTCTGGTAATTCTAATACACAAGTAGATGCTATTGAAAGCTCTGTAAGGAAAGTGGTAAGTAAAGCTCTTCAAGACAAGCCTTGGCATGTTGAAGGACTAGAAAATTCACAGTGGGTTTTAATGGATTATGTAGATGTTGTTGTTCACATTTTCCAAAAACAGATCAGAGAATATTACGATATTGAAAGCTTATGGGGAGACGCTAAGATAACGTCTATTGAATCTAATTACTAAACAAGATAAAAGTAGAGAATGGCTAAAAAAGCAACGCAAAAGAAAAACGAAAATAAAGACCCTAAAAAGCCTAAATTTAATTCTTATTGGATATATATTGGAATTATAGTTATCTTTTTAGGGGTTCAGCTTTTTGGAGGCAGTGGATTCAGTGATCCTGAAAAAACAAGTCCAGCTCAGTTTGAGAAATTTTTAAAAGAAGGAGATGTTGACAAAGTCAATATCATTAAAAATTCAAGAATAGCCGAAATTTTTCTAACCACAGAAGCTAAGTCTAAACCTGAACACTCAGGATCTGATGATGAACAAGTTTTTGCTTCTTCAGGTGGTCCAGATTATTCATTTGAATTTGGAGATCTGCAAAATTTTGAAAATACAATTGAAAAAATAAAGGAAGAAAAAAACTTGAATACTCAAGTTTATTATGAAACCCGATCAAATTATTTCAGTGAAATATTAATTGGTTTACTTCCTATCATTTTAATTGTCGGCATCTGGATATTCATTATGAAACGAATGAGTAAAGGTGGCGGCGGTGGTCCTGGAGGACAACTTTTCAACATTGGTAAATCCAAAGCGAAATTGTTTGATGAGAAGAAAGATGTTAAAACTTCTTTCAAAGATGTTGCAGGATTAGAAGGAGCTAAAGATGAAGTGCAGGAAATTGTTGATTTCCTAAAGCACCCCGATAAATATACGAACCTTGGTGGAAAAATTCCTAAGGGAGCATTGCTTGTAGGTCCTCCTGGAACTGGTAAAACTTTGCTTGCAAAGGCCGTAGCCGGTGAGGCTGGAGTACCATTCTTCTCTTTATCAGGTTCAGATTTCGTAGAAATGTTTGTAGGTGTAGGAGCTTCAAGAGTAAGAGATCTCTTTAAACAAGCCAAAGATAAATCACCATCCATTATATTTATTGATGAGATTGACGCTATAGGTAGATCCAGAGGTAAAGGAAATATGTCAGGATCTAATGATGAAAGAGAAAACACACTTAATCAACTTCTGACAGAAATGGATGGTTTTGGAACCAATACCAATGTAATTGTTATTGCAGCGACAAACCGTGCAGATGTTCTTGACAAAGCTTTAATGAGAGCAGGTCGATTTGATAGACAGATTTATGTTGACTTACCAGATGTGAGGGAAAGAGAAGAAATTTTTGAAGTTCACTTAAAGCCACTTAAAAAGGTAGACAATGAACTAAATACAGAGTTTTTAGCAAAACAAACTCCTGGTTTTTCCGGCGCAGATATAGCAAATTTATGTAATGAAGCAGCCTTAATTGCAGCCAGAAATAACAGTAAAGCTGTAGGAAAACAAGATTTCCTAGATGCAGTTGATAGAATTGTAGGGGGACTTGAAAAGAAAAATAAGATCATGACAGTTGAAGAAAAGCGTGCTATTGCTTTTCATGAAGCTGGCCACGCTACAGTAAGTTGGATGTTGGAATATGCAGCGCCATTAGTCAAAGTTACTATTGTACCAAGAGGTCAATCTCTAGGGGCTGCCTGGTACTTACCAGAAGAACGCCAGATTGTAAGGACTGAACAAATTCTTGATGAGATGTGTGCAACAATGGGTGGTCGAGCTGCCGAAAAAATAATTTTCGACAAGATATCCACAGGTGCCTTAAGTGATTTAGAAAAAGTAACAAAACAGGCTAAAGCCATGGTCACTATTTATGGCTTAAATGATAAAATTGGAAACATAACTTATTATGATTCTTCAGGTCAATCAGAATATAACTTTACTAAGCCGTATAGCGATAAAACTTCAGAATTAATTGATGAAGAGATTTCAAAATTAATCGAAGAGCAATACAAAAGAGCTATAGAAATATTGACAAAGCACAAAGATCAATTGACTGAGCTAGCTGAGTTACTCTTGGAAAAGGAAGTTATTTTCAAAGATAATCTTATAGAGATTTTTGGTGAACGTCCTTTTAAGAAACCAGAAATGATAAATTCTTACGAGAAAAAGACAAAACAAAAAGAATCAGACCAAAAAGATGAAAAATCTGAAGACGATAATGATTCTAAAAAAGATGATAAAGTTGAGAGTGAATCTTAAATAATCACTCTCAATAGTGAAACTTTTTAAAAAAGCCTGATATTGATGTAATCAATTTCAGGTTTTTTTTATATTTAAAACTTACGTATATTTGAGTAAAATTTATGCAATTTTTATGAACTTCTTGAAACGCCTCTTTGGCATAGAAAATACAGGAGAAGTAACCGACGAAAATGGGAACGAAATAGGCAAATTTATGCCTAAGCCGGAAACACCTGTTGATGAAGAATTCATGCATAATTTCAAAAAAAATGGCGGCAAATTCTTGTATTGTGAGAATGAGAATGAACTAAGACTTAATTTTTCTGAGATTTTAAAAGAGAATGAATGGGATCATAGCGAGGTGTATTGCAGCAATGAATCCATACGTCAAGATTTTGAGCATACGCATCTTACATTCAATAAAAACCTAAATGCATGTTTTTTTCTTTCAAACTGTGAATTTTTAATATCAAACACCGGAGCTATTTTAGTAAGCTCTAGCCAGTTAGGTGATAAAAAACTATCAGATCTTCCTCTAAACTTCATAGTAATTGCTAAAACAAGTCAACTCATCAAAACTATAGGTGAAGGACTACAAAAAATCAATAAACGCCACGATAGAAATCTTCCTACAAATATTACAACAATTAAAACTTTTGATGAAAACAAAGATTCTGATTTCATGAACTACGGAAGTACACCAAAAAATTTATATTTGTTGCTTCTAGAAGATTTATAGCGAATGTCTGAACTTTTAAAAAGGAGCATTACCGGTGCTTTATACATCATTATAATAGTATCTACTGCTTTTTTAAGTCACTATCTGTTACTTCTATTTTTTACAATAGTAGGTTTTATATGTTTGAGAGAATTTCAAACCTTATTAAAGTTTAGAAATATTATTTCTTACATCTCCCTCATAGTACTTCTATATTATTTTAATTTTACAGAAATTTATTTGCCGCTGCTTATTGCTTACCTGGCAATGACGCTGGTTGTGAAAATCTTCTTATTGAAGGATTTATACACGCTTCATGATATTCCTATTTTTGATGGGAGAAAGCATTTGCTTACCCTCTTTTATATAGTTCCGTCGATAATATTTTTAACTATGATACCTGTTTACAAGGAAGACTACGAATACGTTCTTGTGGGAACTTTTGTTTTGATATGGACAAACGATTCATTTGCATATTTAGTTGGAAAAAATTTTGGAAAAACAAAACTTTTTGAAAGAATCTCTCCAAAAAAGACAATTGAAGGTTTCTTAGGTGGAGCTATTGCAGCAATAATAATAAGCTATTTAATTTTTATCTATATCGATTTACTTCCCCTTTGGGCTTGGATCATGCTTGCCGTAATTGTAAGCATCTTTGGGACCCTTGGAGATCTAGTGCAATCCAAATTCAAAAGAAAAGCAGACGTAAAAGATAGTGGAAAAATCATGCCTGGTCATGGGGGTATCTTTGACCGAATGGATAGTATGCTTTTTTCTAGTACATTTGTTTTTATTTTCATTTTACTTTTAGATTATGTTTCATAAAGAGGGTTATAAAATTCTTGTTTCTAGTTTAATCGGTTTAATCATCATAAATCTTTTATCCAATTTACTTATAGACGAAAGTCAACAATGGCTTATCATTTTGATTTTCTTAGTATCGTTTATTCTATTCTTTTTGGTTGCTCAGTTTTTCAGAAATCCAAAACGAGAAATTGAAAAAAACGAAGGTCATATTTTAGCTCCTGTAGATGGTAAAGTGGTAACCATAGAAAAGGTTTTTGAACCTGAATTTGTCAATGAAGAGAGACTACAAGTCTCTATCTTTATGTCACCAATAAACGTTCACGTTACTCGTTACCCCATAGGCGGGAAAATTGTGTATAATAAATACCATCCAGGAAAATTTCTGGTAGCATGGCATCCTAAATCCAGTGAAGAAAACGAGAGGACTACTGTTGTAGTAGAAACCAAAAACTTCGGAAATATACTCTTCAGACAAATAGCTGGAGCTGTAGCAAGACGAATTGTCAACTATGCGAAAGAGGGCCAAACAGCAGTACAAGGCGAAGATTCTGGATTTATAAAGTTTGGATCTAGAGTTGATATATTCTTGCCTGTAGACGCTGAGGTATCAGTGAAAATAAATGATGTTGTAAAGGGTGGTAAGACTGTCATTTTTAAAAAGGCCTAAATGAATTTAGAAGAATGTTCTGAAGAAAGTATAGATCGTCTTTTTGATGCAGCCTATTCCAAGGTGAGCCAAACTCATAAAAAATTTCCACAAGATGTATTGCTTTATTTCTATGCTTACTATAAGCATGCAAAAAATGATTCAGATTTAAAAGTCAACCAAAATGCAGTTAATGATGGTGAGGAACTCGTTAATGCTTTCAAAGCAAATGCTATGTTTCAAATAAAAAAATTCTCTGAAAGGGAGTCTAAAATAAAGTACATCAAACTGGCAAAGAAACATTTGGGTGATGAGTTTCAAATGGAATAAAAAAGAGCGGCTTCATCAAGCCGCTCTTTTTTATTCTATACTGTTTTGTATTTATTTTACAGATTTTGTAAGCTTTTTGTTATGGTTTGAATTTGTGCTAAAGCATCTTCTTTCTTTTGCTTTTCAATACTTACAACCTTTTCGGGGGCATTGTTTACAAATCTTTCATTAGAAAGTTTTTTCTCTACAGATTTTAAAAATCCCTGATAATACTTTAATTCTTCTTTCAGTTTTTCTTTCTCCGCTTCAATGTCTATTGCGCCTTCAACAGGTATAAAGTATTCATTCGATTTTATCCTAAACGTGAGACTTCCCTCAACTGGAGAATCCGTATAGGATAGATTCTTTATATTACCCATTTTCAAAATTACAGGGTCCAAATCTTCAGAAGCAGATTCATTATTGATAACGACTAAATCAATTTGATTCTTGAAAGCTATATTTTTTTCTTTTCTTATGGTTCTTATTCCCGAGACCACTTCAGAAACAAAAGTAAATTCTGTGATTAGTTTTTCATTGTAATCTTTTTCTACAGGCCAGGATGATATAGTAAGAGCGTTACTAGGATTTCTTTCTTCAATTTGATGCCATATTTCTTCAGTAATAAATGGCATAAACGGATGTAAGATTTTCAGATTATCTTCAAAAAGTTTAATTGTATCGACCAAAGTTGATTTATCAATCGGTTGCTTGTAATCTGGCTTTATAAGTTCTAAAAACCATGAACAGAAATCATCCCAAACCAACTTATAACTGGTCATGAGTGCATCTGAAATTCTGTATTTACCAAAGTGATCTTCTAGCTCTCTTAATTTAGATTGAAAAACAGATTGATACCAGTCTATGGCAATTTTGGAAGATTCGGGTTGCGCAATCTCTTCGCTAACCTCCCAGGAAGTGATCAATTTAAAGGCGTTCCATATCTTATTACCAAAGCCTTTCCCTTGTTGACATAAGGATTCGTCAAAAAGCAAATCATTACCAGCTGCATTACTCAAAAGTAAGCCTACCCTTACTCCATCGGCACTATAAGTGTCAATTAGTTCTAGGGCATCCGGAGAATTTCCAAGAGACTTTGACATCTTTTGTCTTTTTTTATCTCTTACCAAACCAGTGAGGTATACATTTTCAAAAGGTTTTTGGTCTGTATACTCGTAGCCAGCCATGATCATACGGGCAACCCAGAAAAATAAAATATCCGGTCCTGTGACCAAATCATTGGTAGGATAGTAATATTTGAACTCCTTATTTTCAGGGTTTCGAATGCCATCAAATACACTCATAGGCCAAAGCCATGAAGAGAACCAGGTATCCAAAACATCTTCATCTTGTCTCAAATCCTTCAATCCTAACGACTTTCCAGATTTTTCAATAGCCAGTTTTAAGGCCTCCTCTTTTGTTTTGGCAACCACATAATCATTTTCACCATCGCCAAAAAAGTACGCAGGAATTTGGTGACCCCACCACAATTGACGGGAGATATTCCAATCTCTGATGTTTTCCATCCAGTGCTTGTAAGTATTCTCAAACTTCTTAGGATGTAACTTTATATCATTGGACTCAAGAACTGCTTTAATTGCAGGTTTAGCAAGGTCTTTCATCTTGAGAAACCACTGGTCAGATAGCCTAGGTTCAATTACAGCTTTGGTCCTCTCAGAAGTTCCAACTTTATTGGTATAATCTTCAACCTTGAGTAAGAAGCCTTGTTTATCAAGATCACTTATAAAATTCTTTCTGGCCTCAAACCGGTCTTGACCTTCATATTTTAGACCAAAACTATTGAGAGTAGCATCAGGATTAAAGATGTCATAAACCTCAAGGTCATGCTTTTCACCCAAAATTTTATCATTTTCATCATGAGCCGGAGTGACCTTTAAGCAACCAGTACCAAACTCTATGTCCACGTAATCATCTTCAATAATTGGGATGCTTCTGCCTACGATTGGTACTACAGCTTTTTTCCCTTTAAGATGAGTAAATCTTTCATCGTTTGGATTGATACAAATGGCAGAATCACCAAAAATTGTTTCTGGCCTAGTAGTGGCTATGGTCAATTTTTCTTCAGAATTTTCTAAACTATATGACACATAATAAAGCTTACCTTGTTTTTCTTCATATATAACTTCCTCATCCGAAAGAGTTGTTTGTGCTTCCGGATCCCAGTTTACCATCCGGTAACCTCTGTATATCAAGCCTTTGTTATGTAGATCTATGAAAGACTGAATCACGGATTCATACATATCCTTATCAAGCGTAAATTTTGTTCTTTCCCAGTCACAAGAAGCGCCCAGCTTTTTTAGCTGATTCAAAATCCTGCCTCCGTAATCATTGGTCCAGTCCCAGGCATGGCTAAGAAATTCCTCCCTGCTAAGATCTGATTTTGAAATACCTTCAGCTTTAAGTTTTGCAACAACTTTAGCTTCTGTAGCGATAGACGCATGATCTGTTCCTGGGACCCAACACGCATTTTTCCCAAGCAAACGCGCACGCCTTACAAGTACATCTTGTATGGTATTATTAAGCATATGTCCCATGTGTAATACACCTGTAACATTTGGAGGTGGTATTACTATAGAGTAAGATTCTCTTTCATCTACTTCAGAATGAAAGAAATTGTTTTCTTCCCAGTAAGAATACCATTTTTGTTCTGATTCTTTTGAATTGTATTCAAGTTTGCTTGACATGCGATTGCTTAATTTTAAATGGCGAAATTACTGATAAGTCACTAAACTAAAAAAATTAAGATTTGAAATATGGTAAGAATTTAGTGTTTAGAAAATCTTGAGTATATTTACTATATGAAAAAACTAATCCTCCTATTGTTAATGTTTATGCCTTTGTTGTTTTTTAGCCAAGAAAACATAGGCTTAAGCTTTAAAACGACAAGCCATGATTTTGGAATTATCAATTCAAAATCTAACGCAAAAGCAACGTTCAATTTTACCAACACCTCAGAATCAATTATTGAAATTTTAAAGGTACACGGAGAAAATAGATGCATCGTCATCGATTCTTTAAGTGTAAAAAGCTATGCTCCTAACGAAAAGGGAACTATTACAATCACATACGATTCTAACTGCAAAGGTCCAATTCGGAAAACTGTGAGTGTTTTTACATCAAATAAAAACAATACCATATCACTTAAACTTATTGGAAAAGTAGTGGATTAGCTTATCGGTGGTCAATTGAGTTGAGAACTTAAAAACAATTCTCTCTTCAAAATTGCTTTGCCCCTTTTAAGCTGGATTTTGATACGCTTTCCTTGTTCGCTTCTAAGTAGGTTATTTATTTCTTCTAGATTCATCCTATTCACGTTTTTTCCATCTAATTTTAGGATGCGATCACCTTCAAGAATATCAATCTCTGAAGCAGGAGAGTTTGGCCTTATTTTTACGACTTTAAGAATCTTTGATATTTCTAGTCGAATATCAAAATCTTTTGATGTGTTTTTTTTACTGTAATTTGTTTCTTCATCGACTCTAACAAAAATCGGCGTCTTTACTGATGTAATTTCTTCTCCAACAAACAACAGAATTAAACCACTCCTGTCATAATTGGAATTGTCATTAAATGAAGCACTTGGTTTTAAAAAAATATCTCGATTCTTATAGTCCAAAAAAATCACGAAACGTCTCAATATTTCACTACCTATTATGCCATTTTTGTATCGATCAGCCGTAAACAATTCAGCTGAGGTAGAATCTATGAAAGCAACTCTTGGCATTTCTAAATCATAATCGCCTATGTTCACAGTTTTTAGCTTAGATCTTTTGCCGCTCACAACAAGTTCCAGTCCATATCCAACATAATCTTCAAAAGAATGCTCTGGAGCAGTGATTTTATCATTTTCAAAAATCCAAAATGCATCACCCGAACCGGTATCAAGTAAAAATACTAATTCTTTATTTGAGCCGTCCAAAAACTTTACTGGTAATTTCAAATGCGGCTTATTACGAATAGTCCGAAACTCCAGATTATCAAATCGTCTTAATTTTCGATTGAATTTTTCATGCTGATAAATTCTTAAACTGTTTCGATTGTAGTTCAATCTGAATATAAAATGCTTTAAAAAGTCATAGCCAATAATCCCTTGTACATTTATACCTAACTTACTGGCAAGATCATATCTTGGATCTGTGATATAATAGACTTCTTGATTATCTCCGTAAAGAGGTCCAAAATCAATCTTATTATCTGTGGTTTTGTATGCCTTTACAGGGTCAGAACTACCAAGGCTTCTAAGAGATATAAACTCAGCACCCTCCAAAACTGTAGAATCTTTCACTTGAGCAAAAACTTTTGTTTTATTAACGCCTGTATCTACGAGAAAATTGATCGATTCACCATTTAAAGATGCTGAAAGAATGATCAAATTATTCAAAGACCTAAACTTTAAAGTTACAGCCCTTTTGCCTTGATCATCAAATTTGAATTCATCTTGAGAGCGAAGTTGACTACAAATACAAACTGCAAAAATCAAGATAATAATCGCTCTATTTATCAATTTATTCATGGACTTCAAAGATAATGTGAAATAAAACTTTAAAAATATTTTTAGTAACTCTTTAAATCTTTTTTAGACGGTTTTGAACATTGTGAATCTTGCAGTTACTATTTAAAATCACCACATTTGTAAAAAATTAAATTATGCCTAAATTATCCTTTAAAGGACTTGAAATGCCTCAATCTCCAATTAGAAAATTGGCCCCTTTTGCTGATAAAGCAGTTGAAGAAGGAAAAAAGATATATTTTTTAAATATTGGTCAACCGGATATTGCAACTCCACAAGTTGCCCTAGATGCCGTTAAAAATAACGATCTGGATATATTATCTTATAGTCCATCTTCAGGGTTTGAGTCTTATAAAAAGAAACTAGCCAAGTATTATGTCAATAATGGCATTGACATTGATGCCGAAGATCTTATCGTAACTACAGGTGGCTCTGAGGCACTCCTTTTTACTATGGGGAGTATAACAGATCCTGGGGATGAAGTGATTATCCCGGAACCTTTTTATGCAAATTACAATGGATTTGCAGTTGCTTCCGGAGTAACCGTAAAACCTGTAGAATCTCATTTTGAAAATAATTTCGCCCTACCTCCCATCAGTGAATTTGAAGAGCAAATCACAGAGAGAACCAAAGCGATTATCATTTGTAACCCTGGTAATCCAACCGGATATTTATACACGAAAGAGGAGATTCAGAAATTAGCAGATTTAGCTCTAAAGCACGATTTATTTTTGGTAGCAGATGAAGTGTATAGGGAATTTGTTTATGATGGTGTGGAACATCATTCAATTATGGGATTACCAGAGTTGAAAGAGCATGCTATTATGGTAGATTCTGTTTCCAAACGTTACAGCATGTGTGGAGCGCGTATTGGATGCATGGTCTCCAGAAATAAAGAACTGATGGCTACAGCGCTGAAGTTTGCACAAGCAAGGTTGAGTCCTCCTACTTTCGCCCAAATCGCAAGTGAAGCTGCTTTAGATACAACAAAAGATTATTTTCTAGAAGTTAATAAAGAGTATACAGATCGTCGTAATACTCTTATTGAAGCCTTAGAGGCAATTGATGGAGTGAACGTAGCAAAACCTAAAGGTGCTTTTTACTGTGTTGTGGAACTTCCTGTAGAAGATACAGAAGATTTTGCAAAATGGATGCTTTCAGAATTTGATGTGAACGGAGAAACTGTAATGGTAGCACCTGCAGCTGGATTTTACTCGACACCTGGAACTGGCCTTAATCAAATCAGAATTGCTTATGTTCTTGAAAAACAAAATTTACTTAAAGCAGTTTCAATTTTGAAAATGGCACTCCAAGCTTATACCAGTAGATAAATGGAGCTTAATAAAGATGTTTCTCTAAAGTCTTACAACACTTTTGGTATTGATGTAAATGCTCATCAGTTCATCTCAATTGAAAGTGAAGAAGAGCTTATAGAAATATTGAGACGTTTTTATGCTTCAGAATTATTTGTTTTGGGTGGAGGCAGTAATATGCTTCTCACCCAAGACATTAATAAAACTGTCCTGCATATCAACTTAAAAGGAATTGAAGTTGTAGAAGAAGATGAACATCAAGTTCTTTTAAAAGCTGATGCTGGAGAAAACTGGCATAATTTTGTTATATATTGTTTGCAACAAGGTTACGGAGGTTTAGAAAATCTTTCGCTAATACCGGGTAATGTAGGAACTTCACCAATTCAAAATATAGGTGCTTACGGTGTTGAATTGAAAGATACAATGTCTTATTGTGAAACCATCAACAGGCAAACCCTCAACAAAAAAAGATTTTACACGAAAGATTGCCAATTTGGATATAGAGATTCAGTCTTTAAAACCAAGTTTAAAAACCAATACATCATTACAAGTGTGGTTTTTAAATTAACCAAGAAGAATCATAAGCTTCACATTGACTATGGTTCCATTCAAAATGAATTGGAAGCTAAAAAGATCTCATCACCTACCATTCAGGATGTTTCAAAAGCTATAATTGCCATAAGACAATCCAAGCTTCCAGATCCAAGTCAAATTGGAAATAGTGGAAGTTTTTTCAAAAATCCCATAGTTAAATTTTCAGTTTTAGAAGATATTCAAAAAAGTATCCCAGATGTACCTTTCTATAAGATTAATGAAAGCTCTGTCAAAATTCCTGCTGGCTGGTTGATAGAAAAAACAGGCTTAAAAGGTTTTAGAAAAGGAGATGCAGGCGTTCATTCCAAACAAGCATTAGTATTGGTCAATTACGGTAATGCAAGTGGTAAGGAAGTTCATGAGTTGGCAGAACTTGTTAAAAAAGAAGTCGAAAAGAAATTCAACATCAACTTAGAAACTGAGGTGAACATTTTTTGAATATCATAATTCAGTATTAAGTTAAAAAACCGAGATAATATCCCATTTCACTTTCAATAAGTTTGACTTTTATTAAATTTGCAGTATGAAATTACTACTTATATCAATTGTACTTTTAGGATTAGCAGTAGCTGGTATAGCTATAAAAATCTGGGGTAAAAAAGACGGAAAGTTTTCAGGAACATGCGCAAGTCAAAGTCCTTTTTTAAATAAAAGCGGTGAATCTTGCAGTTATTGTGGTAAAATGCCAGACCAGCAAACAGATTGTGGTGGCTTAGAAAAAGCTAAATAGAAATTTAAACTTTCAATGGTTGAAATTCATATTCTTCTTATTTTTGATTTCAACCCTCTACATTTTAGTTCAGCAATTCAAAATTGCCTTTAGATTATTTAAACGTCATAATTCTTCTTCAGGCAGAGAAAATCAATCAATGCCTGTAAGTATCATTATATGTGCAAAAAACGAGGCATTAAATCTATCTAAAAACTTACTATCTGTTTTAAAACAAGATTATAATCAATTTGAAGTTCTTATAGTAGACGATAATTCTATTGATTCTACTTCGGAAGTCGTACAAGAATTTCAAAAACAATTTGCTAATTTAAGATTGACAAGGCCTAAAGCAGAATCTTCAAACTCCAAACGCAACGCTTTAAAACAAGGAGTCTTAGATTCAAAATATGATTTGCTACTATTGACGGATGCTGATTGCACACCAGCTTCAAAAGAATGGATTTCTAGCATGGTAAATCAACTTTCAGAATCAAAAACTTGTGTTCTTGGATATTCTCCTTACAACCTTCATTATTCGTTTTTGAATTTAATCATTCAATTTGAGACCCTACAAACTGCAGGATTGTATTTAACTCAGGCTATTAAAAACAAGGCTTACATGAGTGTTGGCAGAAATGTGATGTACTCGAAAGACTTATTTTTAAAAAGTGAAAACTTTGACAATGAAAAGCAGTTAACTTCTGGTGATGATGATCTATTAATTCAAAATATTGGAGATAAATCACAAATTACGGTGTGTTTAAAGCCTGAAAGTTTTGTTCTAAGCCAGGCTAAAATATCCTGGATCGCTTGGTGGAAACAAAAATTAAGGCACTATTCTACTGCAGTTAATTATAACACTAAGAGTCAATTATTCCTTGGAACTTACCATTTTTCTCAGTTAGTATTTTGGATCAGTTTCTTGATTTTAGCTTTTAGTCAGTATTCGGAAACAGTATTAATGATTTTATTTGTTGCTTTAATTGTTAAAAGTCTTTCAATTATAAGTTATGCGAGAGTTCTAAAAGTTTCCAAGCATGTTTTGCTGCTTTGGCCTATCTTAGAAGCATGTTTGCTTATTTTGCAATTAGGCTTAGGCATACAAGGTAAATTTCAAAAACAAAAAACGTGGCAGTAAAACCTGACGTACAAGAACTTGTTAACAAAGCAAAACAATCTGATCAGAAAGCATTTAGAGCTCTTTTAAATTATTTTTGGGATGATGTTTACAGGTTTCAGTTGAAACGCACTAGAGATGATTATGAAGCTGAGGAGGTTACGGTACAAACTTTTGCGAGAGCTTTTGATAAAATAGAAACTTATGAGGATAGCTTTAAATTCAAAACCTGGCTCATAACGATATCCAAAAATATTCACATCGATCTGACGCGTAAACAGAAACTCAAAACCTCTGAAATAGAGACTTTTGGTGTATCGCAAATAGCAGATGTAGAGCCTACAGTAGAAGATAAAATAATTAAAGAACAGAATCTTAGTAATCTATTAAGGCAAATTAAAGAATTACAACCTCATTACAGAGAAGTGATTGAGTTGAGATTCTTTGGTGAAATGAGCTATAAGGAAATTGCAGTTCGAACCGAGCAACCCATTACCAATGTAAAAGTGAGACTGCTGAGAGCAAAAAAGCTACTTGCTGAAATTATAAATCAAAAACAAAATGGATTATGAAGTTAGCTTTATCAATTTTACTTTTTAGTTTAATGTCAATTCCACAAGGGTTTAATGATAGAAGAATCTTAGTAATTGTATCTTCAGAACATAATCCGGAAATTCAAAATCAAATTGATTTGTTGGAAAAAAACTCGATGGAACTGGAGAAAAGAAGACTAGCAGTTTATACAATCATCGATGGTAAAATTGATCCAGTCATCAACCCTAGTAAAAAAAGCAAAAAATTTCTAAATGATAATAAGACTGATTACACAGCAACCTTAAATTCAAAAACATACCTTATAGGTTTAGATAAAAGCATAAAACAAACCTTTACAGATTTTATCCAACCTCAACAAATTTTTAATGTTGTAGATCGCATGCCCATGCGACAAGCGGTAATGAGAAGAAATTAAGACTTCAAATAGCCTTTGATGTTGTTTAGAATTCTTGTTTTGATAGAAATAACATCCGCTTTTTCAAATGCTTTACCAGTAATTTTTTCGTAAAGTTCTATGTATCGTTCGCTTATGGAAGACACAACTTCTGGAGTAAGTTCTGGGATTTTTTGACCGTCTTTACCCTGAAAACCATTCTCCATGAGCCACTCTCTTACAAATTCTTTGGACAATTGCTTTTGCTTTTCACCTTTAGCCTGTCTTTGCTCGTAACCATCTTTATAAAAGTAGCGAGAAGAATCCGGAGTATGTATTTCATCTATGACTACAATCTGGCCTTCTGGAGTTTTACCAAATTCATATTTGGTATCTACTAAAAGTAAATCTCTTTTTTCAGCAAGTTCGGTTCCCCTTTGAAATAACTTAAGTGAGTAGTCTTCTAAAACTTCGTAGTCTTCTTTGCTTACAATGCCTTGACTTAATATGTCTTCTTTAGATATATCTTGATCATGGTCACCTTGCTCTGCTTTGGTAGTTGGCGTTATAATTGGGTGATCAAACTTACCATTGAGTTTCAATCCTTCTTTAAGTTTCACTCCGCAAAGCTCTCGTTTCCCAGCTGAGTACTCTCTGGCCACATGACCAACCAGATAATTCCTGACTACCATTTCCACTTTGAAGGGTTCGCATTTCACACCCACACTTACATTAGGATCTGGAACTGCCTTAAGCCAATTCGGAACAATATCTTCTGTCGCCTTAAGCATTTCAGATGCAATTTCATTAAGAATTTGACCTTTATAAGGAATGCCCTGAGGCAAAACTACATCAAAGGCACTAAGCCTATCTGTGGCTACTATTACAATTTTATCATTGGAAAGCGTGTATACTTCTCTTACTTTACCTTTATAAAAATCAACCTGATTAGGTAGTTGAAACTGAGTGGATGTAAGTGTTTTACTCATAATTTAATCCTGATTTTCTATGGCTTTGTAAGCAGAAATTACTTTTTTGACAAGACGGTGACGAATGACATCTTTGTCATCTAGATAAATCATACCAATACCTTTAATGTCTTTGAGAACGAGAAGTGCTTCTTTAAGACCTGATATTGCACGTTTTGGTAAATCCACCTGACCTGGATCTCCAGTGATCATGAATTTTGCATTTTTCCCCATCCTTGTCAAAAACATTTTCATCTGTGGATGTGTAGTATTTTGAGCTTCATCTAAAATGACAAACGCATTGTCCAATGTTCTACCCCTCATAAATGCGAGAGGTGCTATTTGAATGGTACCCTTTTCAATATAACTTTCAAGCTTTTCAGGAGCAATCATATCCCTTAATGCATCATAAAGGGGTTGCATATAAGGATCCAGTTTTTCTCTTAAATCTCCTGGTAAAAACCCAAGATTTTCTCCGGCTTCAACAGCAGGACGAGTCAATATAATTCTTCTTACTTGTTTATTTTTAAGTGCTTGCACTGCTAGGGCCACACCAGTATAAGTTTTACCGGTACCTGCAGGACCAATTGCAAATACCATATCATTGGTATTCATCAACTCTACCAATTTTCTTTGGTTGGCCGTCTGCGCTTTTATGAGCCTCCCTCCTATGCCATGTACCAAAACAGCTCCAGAAGAAACCGGTGCATCATAATCTGCTTTAGACTGGCTTGTAAGAATTCTCTCTATCGCATTTTCATCTATAGAATTGAACTTGGAGAAATGGTCGGTTAGCATTTCGAAACGCCCTTCAAATTCTTCTAGACGCTCGTCATCTCCAAAAACCTTTATTTTATTTCCTCTAGCTACAAGTTTGAGTTGCGGATAATATTTTTTAATAAGTTCAATATTAACGTTGTGGTGTCCAAAAAATTCTCTTGGATTAATTTCTGAGAGTTCTAAAATAAGTTCATTCAAAAGCGCTGATTTTTGTTTAAAAATAATAAATTCGCATAACAAATTTACGCATTTTTTGACTAAAATGAGCATCCAATTATTAACTGTCTATTAAATGCCTATCATAACTCTTACTACAGATTTTGGACTTAAGGATCACTCCGTTGCCGCCGTAAAAGGCGCTCTGTTGTGCGAGTTGGACAAGGTCCAAATCATAGACATTTCTCATGAAATTTCTCCCTTCAATTACACGGAAGCTGCTTACATTATAAAAAACGCTTACCATAACTTTCCAGAAAACTCCATACACATCATTGGGGTAGATTCTGAATTGACACCAGAGAATAAACATCTTGCTATTTATCTGGATGGGCACTATTTTATATGTGCCGACAATGGTATTTTATCCCTTATTTCTTCTGAAATAAAACCAGATAAAATTGTTGAAATCAATATTCATGATAATTTTGAAATGAAATTCAAAATCCTGGATGTATTTATCAGTGTAGCCGCTCACATTTGCAGAGGTGGTGACTTGGATGTCATCGGAAAAACTATTCCAAGTATGAATGAGCTTACACATGTGAAACCTATTGTAAATCAACAGGAAGACCAGATTATTGGACATATTATTTACATCGATAATTTCGGCAATGTGGTTTCAAACGTTAGTAAGAAACTTTTCAAATCTGTAGCAAGGGGAAGAGAGGTGTTGATTTCTGCAAGGTCTACCAAATTCAAAAATGTGTATTCCAATTATTCCGATGCGATCAACTTCAACGTTCCTAAAGAAAACAGAGAAATGGAAGGAAAGAAAATTGCTTTGTTTAATTCATCAGATTTTTTAGAACTTGCTATTTATAAAAGTAATCCGTTAAGTGTAGGTTGTGCTTCTAGTTTATTCGGAATAAAATATCTGGACACGCTAACTATTAAATTTTTATAGAATGCTAGTAAGAATAGTGAAAATGAAGTTTACTCCTGAAGCTGTTGAAGACTTCCAGAGCCTTTTTAAAAAAAACAAAGAGAAAATACGTCATTTTGAAGGTTGCCGACGCTTAGAACTCTATCAAGATCAAAACAACTCTAGTATATTCTTCACATACAGCTATTGGGAGTCCGAATCTCATTTGAATGCTTACCGTCACTCAGATTTATTTGCTAAAGTCTGGAAAGCTAATAAAGCAAAATTTTCAGACAAGGCTGAGGCTTGGAGTTTAGATAAACTTGTAGAATTAGAATGATATGCTAGCCATCTTCAATAAAGAATTCAACAGTTTCTTTTCCAGTGCCATTGGCTATATCGTCATTGGATTATTTTTAATTTCAATAGGGAGTTTAATCTGGATCGTTCCTGGACCGTTCAATATTTTCGACTTAGGCTATGTCAACCTCATCCCCTTTTTTGAAGCCTTGCCCTGGGTTTTTGCTTTCTTGATTCCTGCCATCAGCATGCGGAGCTTTTCTGAAGAAAGAAAACAAGGCACTATGGAACTTTTACTCACAAAACCTTTGAGCCTGAATCAACTTGTGTTTGGTAAATTTTTTGGGTGTTTGTGCTTAAGCCTTATTGCCATTCTACCTACTTTCTTCTATTTAATAAGTCTTTCCGAACTTACTGCCGAAAATGTAACCATAGATTATGGTGTCATTTTTAGTTCATATTTTGGACTGGTTTTACTTATATCCTGTTTCACCTCTATCGGTATTTTCGCCTCATCTGTGAGTACCAACCAAATTGTAGCCTTTATTTGGGGAACTGTTATAAGTTTATTTCTATACTTTGGTTTTGATGGATTGAATTCAATTGCAATAGGAGACTCACAATTATATACCCTAGAATACTTCGGAATTAATTACCATTTCAAAAGCATTACAAGAGGAATTCTGGACAGTAGAAACCTAATTTACCTGATTAGTATTAGCGTTTTATTTTTAGCATTAACGCGTATTCAATTAAAAACCCTTTCGGAATGAAAGCAAGACCGATGCTAAAAAAAGTTCTGGGAATTTTAGTTGTCATCGTACTTCTGAATGTATTGGCCTCGCAATTTTTTACGCGAGTAGATTTCACTTCAGACCAAAAGTATACACTATCCAAGCCTACCATAGAATTGATAGAATCTATAGAAAGCCCTATTCTTATTCAGGTGTTTTTAACAGGGGATTTACCTTCAGAATTTAAAAGATTACAAACAGAAACTCGCTACATACTTGAAGAACTTCGCGCCTATAATTCTAATATAAAATATGAATTCATAGATCCTTTGGATAGCAATCTGGAGGCCATGGAAATCGCCAATCTTTTTTACGAAAAAGGCATGCCACCAGAGTCATTGAATATTCGCGAAAACGGCAAACTCACGGAACGCATCATATTTCCCTGGGCTGTAGTGAATTACAAAAATCAGCAGTCTTCTATTCAACTCCTGCAGAAAACATTGTCGCAAAGCAATTCTGAATTGGTTCAAAAATCAATTGAAAATCTAGAATATGGCTTTATCGATGCTGCCACAAAATTGACACGTGAAAGAAGTAAAAAAGTCGCTATTTTGAAAGGTCAAGGTGAACTTGAAGATAAATATCTATCTGACTTTCTGACTACACTTAAAGAGTATTATCTAATAGCGCCTTTCACATTAGATTCAGTAGAAAGCAATCCACAACGAACTGTTGACCAGCTAAAAACTTACGACCTCATCATAGATGCAAAAGCTACTCAGCCATTCAGTGAAGAAAAAAATTATGCGATAGACCAATATTTGATGAGTGGAGGGAAAGCGCTTTGGCTTACGGAACATGTTAATGTTGAAAAAGATAGTCTATATAGAGCTTCAAAATCTGCTTTGGCCTTACCTAGAAATTTGAATTTATACAATTTGTTCTTTAAATATGGAATTAGAATCAATCCTCAACTCATAAATGATCTTTATTCTGCTCCCATTGTTTTAGCTTCTGGGAGTGGAAATTCTACTCAGCTTTCCAGATTTCCATGGTTTTATGATCCGCTTGCAAACATTGCCAATAAGCATCCCATAACAAGTAATCTAAATCCTGTAAAATTTGAGTTTGCAAACCCAATAGATACTCTAAAATCTGGACTCAAGAAAACAATATTGCTGGAAAGCTCAGAACTCTCCAGAAAAATAGGGGTTCCTTTTGAAATCAATTTGAATGAAATCAACGAAGACCCAAATCCAGAACTTTATACTTCAGGTAGATTTCCAATGGCTGTGATGGTGGAAGGTGAATTTAGTTCAGCTTTCCAAGCAAAACTAAAACCATTTCAGTTATCAAAGCCTTTAGATAAAAGTCCGATAACAGAGCAAGTCTTTATTTCTGATGGTGATGTCATCAAAAATCAAATTCAATCTGGTAAACCCTTAGAATTAGGTTTTGACAGGTATTCAGGAATAACATATGGCAACAAAACTTTCCTTTTGAATACGGTGAATTTTCTCCTTGGTGACAAGGATTTAGTGAATACAAGAAATAAGTCAATCCGCCTTGATGAGATGAATCTGGATAAGCTGGAGACTGATAAGTTAACCTGGCAGATTTTCAATATAGCAGCTCCTCTCCTTTCAATATTTGCTTTTGGCGCTTTGTTTCACTATTGGAGAAAGAGAAAATACAGCAGAAATTAGCGCCTGAATTTATCTTTATTTCTATTGACAATAAGATATATAACTGGCAGTATTCCTAAAGAGTTGATGAGCGCTAAAAAAATAAACCACGCGATTTGTTTACGTCTGGCTGACTGCCATAAAGTGATAAGTTTTAAAATAGCGTCGACAATTATAAGGAAAAGAATGATGCCTATAAGATAGGAATAGTCATCCATAAATGATTGAAAGTCGGGTTCGGTTAGGTCCATTATTCAGAAGTTTAGAAACCTAATTTAGCATAAAATCTAAAATAAATCTAAAAGGAGTTGGAAAAATGAGTTTAGAAAGTCCATTAAAATTATAAATTTGTTTCTATGACAATTAACTGCAAAGGAGAATTACTCGATTTATCAGTACCTAAAGTGATGGGAGTTTTGAATCTGACGCCGGATTCGTTTTATGATGGTGGAAAATTCAAAAATGAAGATGAAGTCCTTAAACAAGTAGAAAGAAGCATCCATGACGGCATGGATATTTTGGATATCGGCGCCTATAGCTCAAGACCCGGAGCTGACGACATCAGTGAAAATGAGGAACTCAAAAGACAAAGTTTAATTTTAGAACAATTAAAAAAGGAATTTCCAGATTTAATTATATCTATTGACACCTTCAGAAGTAAAGTTGCAAAAGAAAGCTTAGACCGGGGTGCGCATATCATTAATGATATTTCTGCAGGAAAGCTTGATGATAAAATGCTGGAGTTAATTGCAGAGTACCGAGTGCCTTACATCATGATGCATATGCGGGGAACACCACAAACCATGAAGCAACTTACAGATTATGAAGACTTAGTTAAAGAGGTGGTTTTTTACTTTTCTGAAAGAATAGGAGAAGCAAGAAGCAAAGGCATAAATGACTTAATCATTGATCCTGGATTTGGTTTTGCAAAAAACATCACCCAAAATTTCGAGTTGCTCAATCATCTCAAAGTCTTAAAAAACCTTGATGTTCCAATGCTTACTGGACTTTCAAGAAAGTCTATGATCTATAAAACTTTATCTATAGACGCTAAAGAAGCGCTCAATGGAACTACAGCTTTAAATATGGTAGCACTCATGAATGGAAGTTCAATATTGAGAGTTCACGATGTGCTCGAAGCAAAGCAATGCGTTACCTTGTACCAAAAATTGAAAGAAAACTAGAATATGACAGGTTTAGATTTTTTAGAGTTTAGATTCTTAGATATTCTAGATATACTATTAGTTGCTGTACTCTTATATTACATATATAAACTTGTTAAGGGCTCTGCAGCCATCAATATATTTATTGGTATTGTTATTATCTATCTGATCTGGAAGTTAACGCAACTGCTTCAAATGGAGATGTTGAGCAGCGTTCTCGGAGAATTTATTGGTGTAGGGATGTTTGCACTGATTGTTGTATTTCAGCAAGAAATTAGAAAATTCTTACTTATGGTTGGTTCGACAAGTTTCAGTGGAAAAAACAATTGGTTTCAACTTAGTTTTTCAAATCGAGAAAATAAAACTCAAAACTATGTTGATATTATTGTTGAAGCTTGTAAAAAATTAGGGAGCACAAAAACAGGAGCACTTATTGTCATCAAACGAAATACGAAACTCGATTTTGTGAAAAACACTGGCGATGATATGGATATCAAAGTTAACAGACCTATTATTGAATCTATTTTCTATAAAAACAGCACTCTTCATGATGGAGCTATCATCATTGAAGATGGAAGGATTACTGCAACACGAGTAATATTACCTGTAAGCAACGATAGAGATATTCCTTTGAGATTTGGACTGAGACACCGGGCAGCAGTAGGAATAAGTGAAAAAACTGATGCCGTTGTACTAGTCGTTAGTGAAGAAACAGGGCAGGTTTCTTATTTAAAAAACGGAGAGTTCAATATTTTTGACGATTTGGAAAAATTGATTGATCAAATCAAAGAAGACTTAAGCTAGTTGATCTCTTCTTCATGTTGAAATTGAGCCTCGTAAAGATTTCTGTAATATCCCTCCTCTTTTTTCAGTAATTCTGAATGCGTTCCCGTTTCAACAATTTTTCCAAGGTCCATTACTATAATCTTATCTGCGTTCTTGACCGTTGCCAATCGGTGAGCAATAACGATAGAAGTCCTATTTTGAGTCAGCTTTTCTGTAGCATCCTGTATAAGTTGCTCACTGTAACTGTCTACAGAGGATGTAGCTTCATCTAAAACCAATACACTCGGATTGGTTACAAAAGCTCTCAAAAAAGCTATCAATTGGCGTTGTCCTGAGGACAACATGACCCCTCTTTCCTTTACATTGTAATGGTAAGTATTAGGCAAAGAAGAAATAAACTCGTGAACACCGATGTCTTTTGCCGCAGAAACCACTTGTTCTTCTGTGATTCCTTCTTTATTAAGTGTGATATTATTCAGAATTGTATCTGCAAATAAGAATACATCCTGAAGCACTACAGCTATTTGACTCCTTAAAGCAGTAAGCTCATAGTTTTTGAGGTCTTCACCATCAACAGTTATTTTCCCGCTTTTGATTTCGTAAAATCGGCTTAGTAGGTTGATGACTGTACTTTTTCCCGCTCCGGTCGCCCCAACAATAGCAACTGTTTCTCCAGGCTGAACTTCAAAGGAAATTCCCTTAAGGATCTCCTCATCGGGGATGTAGTTGAATCTTACATCTTCAAATGTGATATGACCTCTCAACTTTTTTGGAACAATTGTTCCAGAGTTTTCGATTTGAGAGTCTGTATCCAATATTTTAAACACACGGTTGGCAGCTACCATTCCCATCTGCAATGAATTAAACTTATCTGCAATCTGTCGAAGCGGTCGAAACAGCATCTGAGACAGTTCAATAAACATTACAATAATACCCAGTGATAACATATCGGATTCGACGACTCGCAAGCCACCGAACCAGACGATCAATCCAATGGTAATAGAGGTTGACATTTCTGCGATGGGAAAGAAAATAGCATTGTACCAAACAGTTTTGATCCAACCTTCTCTGTGTTTTTTATTGATGTCTTTAAATCTATTGTACTCCTCTTTTTCTCGATTAAAAATCTGGACGATTTTCATCCCGGTGATATGCTCCTGTACGTAAGAATTCAAGTTCGAAACCTGTGTCCTTACTTCTTCAAAAGCAATTTTCATTTTCTTCTGAAATACGCGCGTAGCGTATATAATAAAAGGTAAAACCGTCAAGACCAATAAAGTTAACTGCCAACTTTGCCAAAACATGAATCCTAAAACCACGATCATTTTTAATAAATCACTTATGATCATAAATAAACCTTGACTAAAAATACTGGCAATGGTCTCAATATCACTTACTGCTCTAGTCACCAATCTACCTACAGAAGAATTATCAAAATATTGCTTTTTGAAATTCATCATGTGCTTGTAAAGTTTGATACGGATATCTGTAATCACTTCTTGTCCAAGCCAGTTGGCATAAAAAATAAAGCTAAACTGAAAAATCACTTCAGAAACAAGCACGATCAGCATTGTGCTGACGTAAAAAATCAAACTATCGGCATCGCTTTTTGTAATTCCCTCATCTATTGTTAACCTCAATAAATAAGGCCTAAGCACGCCGAGTCCAGATAATGCAATAGCTGCAAATCCTACAAAATAAAATGTTTTTTTATAAGGATCTGTAAACTTTAAGAGTCTCTTAAAGAGTTTAGTATCAAAGGCGTTTCCGCTATTCTTTTCCATTTGTTAACTTATCAGAATATCCTTGAGGGTATTCTATATTTTTCAAAACTAAAGCATGAGCTGGGACAGATTTTCCAGCTCTAGATCTGTCTTGAGCTAGTATAATTTGGTTGAATTCTTCTACAGATATTTTGTGCAATCCTACTTCAACTAAAGTCCCAACAATAGCTCTGACCATATTCCTTAAAAATCGATTGGCAGAAATTTCAAAAAGGAGGTGATGTCCATTTAGATGCCAATCTGCTTTTTTTATTTCGCAGTCAAATGTATAAACATCAGTTTTAACTTTGGAAAAAGATTTGAAATTTTTATGATTAAATAAGAGGTTGGAAGCCTTTTGCATCGCATTTATATCAAGCTCGTTTTTTACAAAATAACTTTTACCCAATGAAAAAGGATCTTTATATTGAACAATTGAATATTCATAAGTTCTGGATATGGCGTCAAAACGAGCGTGAAAATCTGCATCAACTTTACTGAAAGCATGAACAGCTATGTCTGGAGGTAAAATGCTATTCAATTTAAAAATGAGCTTTTCATAATCGATAATGTGTTGTTCACTATCAAAATGGGCGATATATCCGGAGGCATGAACACCTGTATCTGTCCTGCCTGCTCCTACTACATCAATGGTTTCCTGAAGGGCAGTATTTAAGGCATGATTTACTTGGGATTGTACACTTATTTTATCCAGTTGTTTTTGCCATCCGTGATAATTAGTGCCTAAATAAGAAAGTTGAATCATGTATCTCACCCCCAGATAATTTTTGAATTGCAAAGATAACAATAGAGAACAGACCATAATGTAAAGCTTTATTTATATTGCCTTGAAAAAAAAGAATGGCTAAATCGATTTTACTACTGAGCGACACCCACGGCTATATAGACGAAAAGATATTGAAATGGGCATCAAAAGCTGATGAAATATGGCATGCAGGAGATATTGGTGATCATAAAGTATGTGACGCTTTAGCAGAGATAAAGCCATTGAGAGCAGTTTATGGTAATATAGACGGACATGAATTGAGAAGTGAATTTCCTTTAAACCAACGTTTCACACTGGAAGGTGTTGACGTTTGGATGACTCATATTGGTGGTTATCCAAACCGGTATAGCAGAGATGTGAAGGATAAAATCAAAGAAAACCCACCTAAATTATTCATAAGTGGTCACTCGCACATCCTGAAAGTAATGAATGACAAAAAACTTGGATTATTACACATGAATCCTGGGGCTATAGGCATCCATGGGTTTCATTTAAAAAGGACAATGCTTAAGTTTGTTTTGGAGGATGGAAAAATTAAAGACCTGGAAGTTATTGATTTTGGAAACAGAGGAAAGACGGCAACTTCTTAGGGATTTCAAATTTGAAATATGAAATAAATGATTTCTAAAAAGTTTCAGATGGACGATCACTTCAATAAATTATAGAATTTCATTCTATCTTTCCCTAGAGAATTTATCTTTTAAAATTAACTTATAAGTTGTAAGCTTATTTTCTAAAGGCTTGAAAAATTAACGGAAACAAAATCAGAATAAAGAAGCATCATACGACAATACTAAACGCAAAAAACCCCGAGTGGCTGCTCGGGGTTTTCATGCACTAACATTACTAAGATTTCAGGTTTATCGCAATCGATCCACAGATTTTACAAGATCTTCGTCCTTCTTGATAGCCTTGTTGGCCAGAGCAATAAAAACGATAGAAATTATTGGAAGAAGCATCCCAATACCCTTCTCCGAGATATCCATCTCTCCAGGTAAACTTAGCGTCCAATATGCAAAAACACCTACTAAAACAAAGTTCAATATGATATTAATTCGTCCTAAGACAAATTGACGTTTCCTTCTTTTGAATGAAAATAAAGTTATAATCGAAATAAGAACTGATAACAAAAACAAAGATATAGCTATAGGCTGAGAAATAGCGAAAATTTCTATATTATCTGAAGTTATCCAAAGCGGCAAATAGAAACTAAGCACTCCATTAAGCAAAATTACAATAACCAAATATAAGCTTTGAATTCTTTGTATCATTTGTTAAATATTGAGCAGCAAAAATAATAGAATATTTGAGAATTAATATTTATAAATAAAATAAAGTTGTATAATTGCAGAGTCACAAGACTACTGCTTTCCTAAGCGGTTACAAATCATCAATTTAAATTCGAATCTCCCTCGAAACTATTTAATTTCAAAAAAGATCAATGTTAGAAATTATTGAACTAAAGTCTAGAAAACTTTCAGACTTACAAGAAATTGCTAAAGAATTGAAAGTTCCAAAATTTAGAAGTCTTAAAAAGTTAGACCTAATCTACCAGATTTTGGATTATCAAGCTGCCAACCCAGAAAAGATGAAAGAGATTCTTAGTAAGGAAAAAGAAGAAAAGTCTTCTGGCACGGAAGCAAAACCTAAAGAAAAAGAATCTTCTCCTAAAGAAGAAAAAAGTAAACCTATCGAAGAAAAGACTACTGATAAAGAAAGTCAAACTTCAAAAAAACCAAGAAAAAGAGTTCAAAAAGGTGAGCCTAAAAAAGCCCCTAAGAATCCTTTTGATAAAAGTGATACACCTAAGCAGGCAGAGAATAAATCTAAGCCTGAAGAGAAAAATCAAAATAAAACAAATCCAACTGAGAAATCGCCTTCAAAGCCAAATCAAGCCTCGAAGCCCACTCAGAATCCAAAACCTGCTCAATCTTCTAATCCAAACCAAGAAAAGAAGCCTGCAGCACAAAATAAGGAAGCAAAGGAGAAAAAGATTCCTCAACACAACCACCAAAACAAGGACAATTCACAAAAGAATTCTCCTTCTGCAAAACCTCAAAACCCAAAACACCAGAATCCTAAATCCAGGAATGACAATAAGTCGAGTGACAAAAATGGAAATAGGGATAGCAGAAATAAATACAAAGATCCAGATTTCGAATTTGATTCTATCATAGAGAGTGAAGGAGTTCTTGACTTGATGCAAGATGGATATGGATTCCTAAGGTCTTCTGACTATAATTATTTATCATCACCGGATGATATTTATTTGTCTCAATCTCAGATTAGACTTTTTGGTTTAAAGACAGGCGATACAGTTCTTGGAGAGGTAAGACCACCGAAAGAAGGTGAAAAATATTTCCCATTAATTAAGATTAAAAAAATAAATGGGCTAGATCCAAAGATTGTAAGAGATCGTGTTTCATTTGAACATTTGACTCCGCTCTTCCCTCAGGAGAAGTTCAGATTGGCTGAAAAGCAAAGCACACTTTCTACACGTATTATTGATTTGTTTTCGCCGATAGGTAAAGGCCAAAGAGGCATGATTGTTTCTCAGCCGAAAACTGGTAAAACCATGTTATTGAAGGATATTGCCAATGCTATTGCTGCAAATCATCCTGAAGTTTATCAAATTGTTTTATTGATTGATGAGCGTCCGGAGGAAGTCACCGACATGCAACGGAATGTAAGAGGCGAAGTAGTTGCGTCTACTTTTGATAAAGAAGCACATGAACACGTAAGAGTTGCCAATCTTGTCATTGAAAAAGCAAAGCGTCTTGTAGAATGCGGACATGATGTAGTTATCTTACTCGATTCTATTACACGTCTGGCTAGAGCTTACAACACAGTTCAACCTTCTAGTGGTAAAGTATTGAGTGGTGGTGTTGATGCAAATGCATTACATAAACCGAAACGATTCTTTGGTGCTGCACGAAATATTGAAAATGGAGGCTCATTATCCATTATAGCTACAGCACTAACTGATACAGGCTCTAAGATGGACGAAGTTATCTTTGAAGAATTCAAAGGAACAGGTAATATGGAATTACAACTGGATAGAAAAATTGCCAACAGACGAATTTTCCCAGCGATTGATCTCACTTCATCAAGCACACGAAGAGATGATTTATTACTTGGTGATGATCAGATCCAAAAGATGTGGATCATGAGGAAATACCTAGCAGATATGAATCCTGTAGAAGCTATTGAATTCTTAAATCAAAGAATAAAAGATACTAAGTCCAATGAAGAATTCTTAATGTCGATGAACGGATAATAAGTCTCGCAATACAAAACATAAATCCCTAGGTGAAATTTCATTTAGGGATTTTTTATTTTTCTTCTTTTTTTTTGTACTAGCACTGGACAACATAGCCATACCGTTAGTATTTGTCGGAATTTTACAACTTGAACAATTCTTTAAGAAGTATTTTAGCAGGCAAATTTGACATAATGAAATTTATTAATGATGTTAATTTCAAACATTCATTTTTTAAAGATATAATTAGAATTGATTATGTAGCCGATATGCCATTACAATGTATTAATGACTATGGCTATAGTTACATTATGTTTCGTTTTGGAGATCTTGAGGCTTATGATTACCAAAATAATTCAATTGAAATCCCAAAAGTTTTTGTAAAAGGTATTGGTGATTTTTTTAACGTTAAAGCTTATAAAAACTGTACCTGGATTTCAGTTGAGTTACCCAATCATAGTTTTCATAATATTACCAACCTCGTTGCTAAGAAATATAGAAATAAGTTGATTGATTTGTATGACTATGTAGATGCTACAATCTTAGATCAACTTTATTATGAAATATACGAAAGTCAAACTATAGAAACTATTACACAGACATTAGATAAACATCTCAATAAGTTTTACAGCACCTGGAACTTGAATTTGGATTCAACAATGATTGTTAATTATATCTACAGTCAAAAAGGCTTACTTCCAGTATCTACGCTCAGTGAGAAATTCCCTTTTGGAGAGCGTAGCATAGAACGCATGTTCAATATTGAAGTAGGTTCTTCACCACATAGTTTTATTTGTTTGATCAGGTTCAATTTTATTATACGGGAACTGGAAAAACAGAATTATAACAGCATTGAAGAATTAATTAAAAAGTATAATTATTACGACCATTCTCATTTTGAAAAAGATTTTAAAAAATTTCTAGGGCAAAGTATCAATAGTTATAAAAATGATTTCAACCCTCTGTTATCACAAGACTTACAGAGAGAGTACAGTAAGCTTTAAACAGGATACTTGAATTCTAATAAAATGTGATTGGAACCTTAGATAACGTATTGAAAAACAGATCATCCTATTGGCTTTAAAATTGAAGGCCTCTATCTTTTTTCATTAAAAACCGTCATAACTGACGGTTTTTTTATTTATTGTAGAAAAATATCAGTTGCTGTTGGTTGAAAAAATAATTATAACATTTAGATAACTTTAAATTGTATGTATAAGATTTTAATATTGTTTATTAGTATTTCTCCAATAGCTTACTCCATTCCATAGTTTTCAAAGTACTCACAAGAACAGGGTCAATTTGGGATAGTAAATCAGAGCCTTTAGAAAAAGTATAGCTGTAGTAGTCTTTTTTGAGACCTTGTGGAAGGATTTCTATATCATCTTCGAGCGATCTGCGTTGAATTTCATAACTGATAATGGGTTCATCGTATACAAAGAGTGTGGCCTTTTCGTCCAGTAAGTTTTGCAGCCCTTCTTTTTCGTCAAATACCGTTTCAGTATCGATACGGTATAAATCCAGCAGTTCTGCTGCGCTGGAATTTGCAACCGTAGTCGTTTCAAACCTGTCTAGATCTTCTACGCTACTTATACTATTATTGATGTTTTGAATAGTTAAGGCTGAAGCAATACCAGCAGTTAAACTTGAAATCATTATAATAGCCGCAAACATCCAGACTAGACCTACTAGTCTACCACCCGTGGTTTTAGGTGATTTATCTCCATAACCAACCGTAGTCATAGTCACAGCACTCCACCAAAAGCCTTCTTGGATTCCACTTAGACCTTTCCCTCCGAATTCTTCTTTATTTTTATGCCGCTCGAATAACCAGACCAAAACTCCAAAAATGAAGATAACACTTATTAATATCAGCACTGCAGAAATAAATTTCCAGCTCCATAAGTTTTTAATAAATATCCAAGTCTGACTTTGCTTGCGTTTGGCAACTGCTGTTTTAGATATAAAATAAGGCTGAGAAAATGCCAAACGTTCCATCCTACTATTGGTGACCGTCACAGGGTTTATACTAAAATCGATCTCCTTTTTTTCTATTGCTTCCAACAGATTTTTTAAAGACCCATACTGGATATACTCGTAAGATTGTTGTAAGTCCTTATTAACCAATTCCCATGATGAAATACTTAGTCCTGAGAATTTCCCATTGTTCTCCATTACAAACGGTGGAGTCACAAAAACTCCAATTTTTAGTTCTTTAGCTTTATTGGTCAACGTGTCTTGTTGGGCTAAACCATTAGAAACAGGGCATAAAAAAGCAATGATCAATACACTTAAAATAAATTTCATAGTCTATAAATTTTAAGTTCGATATTACTAAAATTATAGGCCAAAACCAATTTTGCCTTCATAGTACCTTAAGTTAACCAAAGAGTATTTATAAGCTAACCCAACAAAAGCAGACAAATTTTCTAGCTATAGCTTATGATCGCTTTAACTATGTTTATAAAATATTTTGTGTATTATAAGAAAAAAATTTTATGAAGTATAACTACAAAACTTTAGGACTCACTGCCACTCTAGCATTAGCCTCTATCTTTTCAGGATGTAAAAATGATAAAGAAAATAAAACTCTTGTGACTATGGAAGTTACTGCGACCGCCTACAATTCTGTGGAAAGTCAGACCAAAAAAGGAAATATTGGACTTGCAGCTTGGGGGGACACTTTAGTTCCAGGAGAAAAAGCTATAGCTATATCTAGGGATCTTATTAAAATGGGACTCAGTCATAATGATGAGGTACAAATAGAAGGATTGGAAGGTACCTACATTGTAAAAGACAAAATGAATAAACGCTGGGAGAAGAAAATAGACGTCTACATGGGACTTGATGAAGAAGCCGCTCTCGAATGGGGCAAGAAAAAAGTTAAAATTCAATATTATCAAGAAAACCCTAAAGAAGAGGAAATGTCTAAATAAGCACCATAACTATAAACAATTGGATTCATAATTTAACTATTATGAATCCAATTGTTTTTAGTAATCCTTTCAAGGTTCAACTCGCCCTAGTATTAATTTACGGAGTAAGATTTTATTTATAATTTACTAATCGGTCACTACTTTATAATTGGGGTCCTCTATGATATTCACATCAATGATCTCTTCAGCATTTTTCAACAATCGCCTGGAGTCTGGAGACAAATGCTTTAGGTGAATAGTTTTACCAATTTTTAGGTAACGTTCAGTCAGTTTGTTTAATGCCTCTATAGCCGACATGTCCACTACTCGGCTTTCTTTAAAATCAATAATGACTTCTTCTGGGTCATTGAGAACATCAAACTTATCTGTAAACACACTGGTCGATCCAAAAAATAAAGGACCGTAAATTTCATAATGCTTCACCCCCTGCTCATCAATGCGCTTACGAGCTCTAATGCGTATCGCATTATCCCAAGCAAACACCAAAGCGGCGATAATCACTCCAACAAGAACCGCCAAAGCCAAGTTGTGAAGTATAATTGTTACAAGAGTAACCAAGACCATCACCAAAATATCAGATTTTGGCATACGCTTTAAAGTTTTTAAACTCGCCCATTCAAAAGTACCAATAGCAACCATAATCATCAGTCCAGTAAGGGCAGCCATAGGGAGTTGCTCAATGATACTAGATCCAAACATGATAAAAGCAAGTAGAGCCACAGCTGCAATAATTCCCGATAATCGTGCTCTAGCTCCGTTAGAAATATTAATTAAACTTTGCCCCAACATGGCGCAACCTCCCATACCAGAGAAAAAACCAGATAAAATATTAGCGCTTCCTTGAGCTATAGCCTCACGGTTACCACTACCTCTGGTTTCAGTAATCTCATCTACTATATTTAGTGTCAATAAACTCTCTATCAACCCAACACCAGCGATGATAGCAGAATAAGGCAGTATAACTAAAAAGGCTTCTAATGTAAAAGGAAAGTCAGGGATATGAAATGGAGGAAAACCTCCTTTGATAGAGGCAAGATCACCAACAGTGCTCGTAGTGATATCACCAAAATAAACAATCGCAAACACTACTAATATCGCTACCAAAGAGGCAGGCACTGCACGTGTCAGTTTAGGCAACAGCCATATAATAAGCATGGTTAAGATAACCAGTCCTGAAATAATAAATAAGTTAGCCCCCGTAAGCCAAGCACCTGAAGCGTCTTTAAATTGATCTAACTGAGACATGAATATAATGATGGCAAGACCATTCACGAAACCAAAAATAACAGGGTGAGGCACAAGTCGCATCAATTTTCCCAACTTAAGCAATCCTGCTGCTACTTGTAAAATACCAGCTAAAATAACAGCTGCAAAAATATATTCTACACCATAGTCTAGAGAAAGGCTGACTAAAACCACAGCTACTGCTCCTGTAGCTCCAGAAATCATACCAGGACGTCCGCCAAAGATGGAGGTAACCAAAGCCATCACAAAAGAGGCGTATAAACCCGTTAATGGAGATAATCCGGCAATAAATGAAAACGCGATCGATTCTGGGATCAATGCCAAAGCCACTGTAAGTCCAGACATAATTTCAATTTTGTAATCTACTTTTTGTTTAAAATCGAATAAATTAATTAACTTTTTCATTGGTGTTTGTTAGAATTTAATAATCTTAAGTGATTTAAGAATTACAGTGAGAAAAGAAGAATACTATATTCTGCTAAAAACTAACGGTAATTTGCATTTATAAAAAGTTTGCAAATTTAGGCCTTAAACTCTATTAGAAAAAAAAATAGTGAATTAAATAACTAAAAATAATTACCAGGTTAAGTTGTTTATCATCAATTACTTACTCTGGTTGAGTGGACTTATTATTTCAACATCCTGAAATTGTATTGCAGCTTTAACGATTGAGTTGATCGACTCTTGTAGAGCTTTGATGATATGCGACTTCAATTCATTCTTATGATGAACCAAACTTATTTCTCTTGAAGGATAAGGTTTTTTAAAAAACTTTACATTTTTCTGTTTTCCTTCTTTTAAATCTAAAGTGTGTAGATAAGGCAATAAAGTCATACCCAAACCTTCGTCAGCTAATTTTATAAGCGTTTCAAAACTTCCACTTTCAAGATAGAAACGTTTTTGGTCCGGTAGGTTTTGGGCTGTTTTGCATAAATTAAGAATGTTGTCTTTAAAACAATGCCCATCTTCCAGTAAAAGGACTTCATCCACATTTAGGTCCTCAGCTGTGATGTCTTTAGAATTAAATAATCTATGTTGTTCTGGTATATAGGCCATAAATGGCTCATAGTATAACGGCTTTTCCTTAATCTTCTCATTACCAAGCGGAGTCGCTGCGATCCCAGCATCCAGATGACCATCAATTAATTTTTCAATAATCACTTCGGTGTGTAATTCTTCTATTTTCAAATTAATCTTTGGATATTTTTTCACAAAATTATTCAGGAACATTGGCAGTAATGTTGGCATGACTGTCGGGATGATTCCAAGTTTGAATTCACCACCTACAAAGCCTTTTTGCTGATCAACAATGTCTTGTATTCTTACACTTTCGTTGACTATGTTTTTGGCCTGCTCAATTATTTTCTCACCTACTGGAGTTAATTTGATAGGCTTTTTACTTCTATCAAAAATTTTCACATTTAGTTCTTCTTCAAGTTTCTGGACTTGCATACTCAGTGTAGGCTGTGTAACGAACACTTTTTCTGAAGCTTTGGTGAAGTTCTTATATTCTGCTACCGCAAGCACATAAGTAAGTTGAGTAATAGTCATTGCTGAATAATTTTTCTATAAAAATACAATAGTATTGGAGAATCATATAAGTCTATAAGCCGTAATTATAATTTAATGGTGAAAATGTTAATAAGGATCCACATTTACCACCACTTTTATTGAACGAAATTGAGCAATAGATTTAAACTTATCAACGCCCGCTTTTACGTAGGCTTTAGTTTTTGCCAGTGACTGATCATGTGGAATTTTGATCAGAATATTTTTATGGTATTGGTTTCGAATTCTTGAAATAGCTGGAAATTCTGGTCCCAGAACATTAGTTGTAAAAATTTGCCTGTAGTAAAGCGCAAGCCAATCTGAACCTTCATTCATTTTATTTAAATCCCGGGATTTAAAAGTGATCTTGATCATTCTAAATAAAGGCGGGTATTTAAAATGTCGGCGCTCATCTAGTTGTTCTTTAAACATTTCATCGTAACTATTGGTGGTGACTTGCTGTAAGATGCGATGGTAAGGATTATAGGTTTGAATAAGAACTTGACCTTGTTCTTCGGTTCGTCCTGCCCTACCCGCAACCTGGACTAGTAATTGAAAACTTCGTTCGTGAGCTCTAAAATCGGGGAAATTGAGCAAACTATCCGCATTCATTACACCCACAAGCTTTACGTGCCTAAAGTCAAGACCTTTGGTCAACATTTGTGTCCCCACCAAAATGTCAATTTCCCTATTCTCAAAAGCGGAAATTATTTTTTCATAAGCGTATTTACCACGAGTCGTATCGAGATCCATACGCTTGATGACTTTATCCTCAAACATAGCATGTAGTTCGGTCTCTATTTGCTCAGTACCAAAGCCTTTGGTAGTCACATCGTTTGATCCGCAAGCCATACATTTGGTTTGCATGGCAATGTGATAACCGCAATAATGGCACCTCAGCGTGTTATTATGCTTATGGTAAGTGAGACTCACATCGCAATTGGGACATTGCGGAGCATGACCACAGGTGTTACATTCCAGAATTGGAGAAAATCCTCTTCTATTTTGAAAAAGAATAACCTGCTGCCCTTGCTTCAAGGTTTCTTTGATAGCATTGAGAAGAGTTTCAGAGAAATGACCAGTCATCTTCTGTTTTCTCTGTTGATCCTTGAGATCAACAAGCTCAATTTTGGGTGGAATCACATTGCCGTAACGTCTTGTCAATTGAGCAAATGCGTACTTATCTTGTTTGACATTATGAAAACTTTCCACACTTGGCGTCGCTGTACCCAGAAGTGTTTTGGCTTTAAAAAAGGAAGCCAACACAATCGCAGTATCTCTGGCATGGTAACGGGGAGCCGGATCAAACTGCTTAAAACTGCTTTCGTGTGATTCATCGACAACAATAAGTCCTAAATCTTGAAAAGGCAGGAAAATGGAGGATCTGGCACCTATCACAATTTTACCTTTAGTTCCATTGAGGACATGCCTATAAACTTCAACTCTTTCGTTGACAGAATATTTACTGTGGTAAACTAAAACCTGATCTCCAAAATAATCTTGCAAACGCTGTATAAGTTGGGTAGTTAAAGCAATTTCTGGCAACAGATAAAGTGTTTGCTTTCCTTCGCGTATTACTTTTTCAATCAGCTTAATATACACTTCCGTTTTACCTGAAGAGGTCACCCCTTGAAGCAGACACACTGGATGTTTGTTAAATCCATTTTTAATATCCTCTAAAGCTTCAGTTTGATAGTCGTTGAGATTGATTTGGTGCGAGGATGAATCCCCGTCATATTGAATTCTATCTTTTTTTATGTGATATTCTTCAAAGATGGATTTATCGACCAATGACTTGATGACTGAATCAGAAACTCCAGCTTCTTCTTTTAGTACTTTTAATGATATTGGCTTTTTAGTTTGAGCTTTCAGGCTAAACAATTTTAAAAGAGCTTCCTTTTGTTTGTTCGCTCTTTCCAAGCTTTCCAAAAGACCTGGCAATTCTGTCTCTGATGAGTAATGGTCAGAAAGTTTTATGTATTTCTGAAGTTTAGGCTTGTATTGTTTATTTAATTCCTGATTTATAAGAATTAATCCTTTTTCTGCCATCGCATTGATGACTGGAAAGATGGTTTTCCTGTCAAGAATAAGTGTAATCTCACTAATCTTTAACAGGCTTTGCTTCTGAAGGGCTTGCAGTATTAAATATTCACTATCATTAAGATGTTTATCTTCATCAATTGTATTAATATCATAATCAGGATGAGGCTCAATAACAGTTTCACTTTCTATCAATAGCGCACTTGGTAAGGCTGATTTTAAAATCTCGCCTTCCGTACACAAATAATAGTCTGCAATCCACTTCCAAAGTTTGAGCTGATAAGCTGTAACGGTAGGCGACTCATCAAGCAGTTCTTCAACAGGCTTGGCTTCATAACGAACGGGTGGCGTGCTGTGGATTTTGGCAACAATACTTGTATAGACTTTTCTCTTGCCAAATGGCACTGCTACTCTCATGCCAATTTGCAAACGCTCATGTTCTTCATCAGTAACAGAATATGTAAATCTCTGTTCGAGAGGTAAAGGAACAATGACATCAATAAAAAAAGACATGAAATAAGTGTTATCCGTTAGTTTTCAATCCTTTTCCATTCCTGTGTACGATAAAAAAATGCGACATAGCCTCTTACCATAAGTGTGTTGGGGTCACCTTCTTTTAGCCAAATCTTGGCCTCATAAGTTTTTCCGTTTTCAGGATCGGTAATGGTGCCATCATTATACTTATTGTCGTCTTTAGAAAGATTTTTTAAAATCACCATTCCTTCTACTTTCTGATTTTTCAAATCACCTTTACATTCTGTGCAGCGAACGTCTCTCTTGTCTTCTCTGAGGATTCTTTTCACTTTCCCAAAAACCTGCCCATCATCTTTATAAACCTTAACAATAGATTTTGTAACACCCGTTTCATCGTCTATCGTTTTCCACTCACCATAGACTTGTTGAGAATAAATAAGGTTTCCAAAAAGGAAACCTGTAAGTAATATCAAAAATTTCATATAATTATTGTCCTAACATTCCTTTCATTAAATCCTTATCTGCAGGCTTGTTACAAAACCAAATGCCAAAAAGAGCCTTTTTAAAATCAGCACCTTTAATACTACCAAGCTCCTCACCGTTTTTAAAGACCACAACACCATCTAAAGGAGTATAAGTAATATCAAAGACATCATTTTTGGTGATTTCATCAGAGAAAAAAGAAATAAACTTATCTATTTTTGCTCTGTAAGGTTTGGTATTTCCATTTGTTGAATTTTCAAAGCCTTCTTCGACAGCAGAACTCATTTTATCACTTGATATTAATCCAGAAACTATATGTAATTTAATGACCATAGGAGCATCGGCATCCATTACTTTTTGAGCATCCGACATTTTTTGAGATGTATAAAGGCCGCCAGCGTACATATCCATCCAGAATTTCTCTCGTACTCCCGCACCATTTAAGCTGAGTTCTGTTTCTCCAACTTGAAAAGTATCAGGAAGTTCAATTCCGGCAACTTCAGTTTGTGCAAAAGTTGTAGAAGCAATTACAAGGACTAGAATCATTAAAAAGCGTGTTTTCATAGTTTTAGTATTTTGATTTTCGTTTAAGGTTATAAAGTGATCCATTTAGTTCGAAACCCAACAAAAGAATATTTGAGTTTAACCAAATATATAACATGAGAATCAACAAAGCTCCAATTGATCCATATAGTTTGTTGTACGCACTAAAATTTTCGACATAAATAGAGAACAAGTATGTGGTTAAAATAATTAAAATAGTTGTAAAAAAAGTTCCCAAAGAAAAAAACCGGGTTTTCCTTCCCTCTTTGGTTCCGAAGTAATACAAAGTTGAAATTCCCAGAATCAAAACCAAAACCAGGATAGCAAAACGACCATATTTGGCAAGTAGTAATGAGTCACCGACTACTCCTAAACTTTTGAATTGATCAATGACGAATGTTAAATACACCGTAGCAATTACCGCTATCAAAAGAAGGATAGCTACAATTAAAGCGACCCCCACAGCAACCATATATTGCCGAATGATTGTTCTATTAAATCGTGTATGATAAGAAAATTCAAAGCCAGTGAAAATGGCGTTTACGCCGTTGGACATCAAAAATATAGAAAGCAAAAAAACAAATGAAAGCAGACCAGCTCTTGGATTATTGGCTATGTCATAAAATATATCTTGAAATAAACCAGCGGTTTGTGGCGGTAATAATTCTTCCAGATAATTGAGTAACTCTTGTTGAAAATTATCGATGAACCAAACGAACGGTATCAAATTCAGTATAAAAAGTAAAAAAGGAAAAATTGCCATAAAGAAACTAAAAGCAATAGAACCCGCTCTGGTTGAGAATGTTCCCTTTAAAATTCCAATAATGTATAAACTAAAAAGATCATAAAGGGTGAAGCCCTCGAAACCAGGCAATTTAGTCTCGTTCATTCGATAAGCAATACTACAAATTACTGGTATTTTCTTAAGAGAATCACTAATTTCAACGGCCATATTAAATAGCTTTTAAACTTAGATCTAGATTATGAACCGAATGAATAAGTGCTCCACTTGAAATGTAATCTACTCCACATTCCGCATAATATTTTGCATTTTTTAGCGTAATGCCTCCACTTGATTCTGTAAAGCATCTACCGCCAATCAACTTCACCGCTTTTTTGGTGTCATCGTAACTAAAATTATCGAGCAAAATTCTATAAACACCATCGGACTGTAAAATTTCTTCTACTTCTGAAAGTGATCTTGCTTCCACTACAATTTTGAGATCCAATTTTTTATCTGCCAGATACCTAATGGTTTTTTCTATGGCTTTTGAAATTCCTCCTGCAAAATCTATGTGATTATCTTTCAACATGATCATATCGTAAAGCGCAAATCTGTGATTTTCTCCACCTCCGATTTTTACAGCCATCTTTTCTAAGGCTCTAAATCCAGGAGTTGTCTTTCGCGTGTCTAAAATCTGGGTTTTGTAATCTTTTAGTAGACTCGAAAACAAATTTGCCTTTGTGGCAATCGCACTCATACGTTGCATGGCATTAAGGACCAACCGCTCAGCTTTCAAAATGGATTGGCTTGAGCCTGAAACGTAGAATGCAATATCTCCATGAGTCATTGCATCACCATCTTTCATAAGGTTTTCCATCTCCAAAGAAGGGTCAACATAATTAAAAACTTGCTGTGCGAAATTGACTCCTGCCAGTATTCCCTCATCCTTTACGAGCAATTTAGCCTTCCCTGTTGCCTCTTTAGGGATACATGCCAAACTAGAATGATCTCCATCCCCAACATCTTCTCTTATTGCATTTTCAATAATGATTTGAATTTCTTGAGCCAATTGCTTTTCGCTAATCATTTGGTTATCTATTTTTGTCTCAAACAAAGTTAAACTTTTTTAGACGGATGACCATCTCATTAGTACTTGTAGGCAAAACGGATAATAAGCATTTGGAAGCATTAATCAATGATTACAAAAAACGCTTATCGTTTTTTGTAAAATTTGAAGTCACCATCATTCCGGACCTTAAAAAAAGAAAAAATATGGAGACCGAAGTCCAGAAAGAAAAAGAAGGGGAGCTTATATTGAGTAAAATTTCAAAATCTGATTTTGTTGTTTTATTAGATGAAAATGGTGTTGATCATTCCTCAACCAAGTTCGCCAGCTGGCTTCAAAAAAGAATGAATTCGGGCATTAAAAAACTGGTGTTTGTCATTGGTGGTCCTTATGGATTTTCTAAACCAGTTTATGACAGAGGTAATCGAATATTATCCCTTTCCAAAATGACTTTTTCTCACCAAATGATTCGGTTATTTTTTACCGAGCAATTGTATAGAGCCTTTTCTATTTTAAAAAATCTTCCTTACCATCACGAATAAAAAAAAGCTGACTTGCAAGTTGCAAGTCAGCTTTCTGTATTGTTAAAAGTGAACTGCTATAAAATCAGCATAGCATCACCGTAAGAATAAAATTTATACTTTTCCTTGATGGCTTCTTTATAAGCTTTCTCCATAAGATCGTGCCCTGCAAATGCTGAAATCATCATTAGAAGAGTTGATTTTGGCATGTGAAAATTGGTAATCATACAATTAGCGATGCTAAAATCGTGTGGTGGAAAAATAAATTTATTAGTCCATCCATTGTATTCATTTAATCTATGGTTTGAACTAACAGCACTTTCCAAAGTTCTCATTACAGTTGTACCAACCGCACAAATTCTTCTTTTTTCAGATTTTGCATTATTGATGACCGATGTAGCTTCGCTATCAATCATAATTTCTTCGCTATCCATTTTGTGCTTGGATAAATCTTCAACTTCTACTGGATTGAAAGTCCCAAGACCGATGTGTAAGGTAACTTCAGCAAAGTCAACTCCTTTAATTTCCAAACGTTTCAACAAGTGTTTTGAGAAATGAAGCCCTGCCGTTGGAGCTGCGACAGCACCTTCTTTTTTGGCATAAATAGTCTGGTAACGCTCGGCATCTTCCGGCACTACATCACGCTTTATGTACTTAGGAAGCGGAGTTTGACCAAGTTCTGTCAACTTGTTTCTAAAGTCCTGGTAAGACCCGTCATAAAGGAAACGCAGGGTTCTACCCCTGTTGGTTGTATTATCAATAACTTCAGCGACCAGACTTTCATCTTCGCCGAAATAAAGTTTATTACCGATTCTTATTTTTCTTGCTGGATCCACTAATACATCCCAAAGACGTGTTTCAGGATTAAGTTCTCTCAAAAGAAAGACTTCGATTTTGGCGCCAGTTTTTTCCTTATTTCCGTAGAGTCTTGCTGGGAAAACTTTAGTATTATTGAACACCATGACGTCTTTTTCGTCAAAGTAATTGATCACATCCTTAAACATTTTATGCTCAATAGTACCATCTTTACGATTTACTACCATTAACTTAGCTTCATCTCTGTGCTCCGACGGAAACTCTGCCAAAAGGTCTTCAGGTAAAGTAAATTCGAATTGTGAAAGTTTCATTCCCATAGTCTAGTATATTTTTTTAAAAGAGTGCAAATATACGACCGCGAGATAGGCGTTGTCAAGTAAATTATTGTTTATTTAGCGTAATAACTTCCAAGACAGTGTTTTTACTGTATGCCGAGCATATTCATTTTCTCCCAAAAGTCTGGAAAAGACTTAGAAACTACTTCAGGATTCAAAATTTCCAGATCAGTCTTAAGAGCCAATGGCGCGAAAGCCATAGCCATTCTATGGTCTTGGTAGGTTTTAATTTTTACTTCTGAATGTAATTTCGAAATGAGTTTTAAGTGAAGAGATTCTGTAGTTATAAAAACCTCAGCACCAAATTTTTCGATTTCATTTTTTAAAGCTACTAGCCTGTCTGTTTCTTTTACCTTTAAAGTGTGAAGTCCAGTCAACACACATTCCACTCCAAGCCCTAAACACGTGACAGCAAACGTCTGTGCTAAATCTGGCGTATCATTGAGATCCAATTCAATCTTCGTAGGAAATTTAAAGTCCTCAATTTTTGAGAGCTGAATCGATTCTTTATCAAACTGAGTCTCGATGCCGAGCAGCTTATAGAATTCAGCTACTTTGGAATCTCCCTGAAGACTGTTTTTATTGAAGGTAGAAATTTCAAAAGTTCCTGTTTTCATTAAAGCTAAACAACTGTAGAAATAAGACACGGAACTCCAATCTGATTCGACAGCAATTTGTGTAGGTTCGATTTCAGTTTGTGAATATACTTTAATGGAATGGCTGTCAAAATCAACCTTAACTCCAATTGATTCAAGCGCTTGAGCTGTCATTCTAAGATAAGGCTTGGAAGTAACTTTAGACTCTAACTTTATGGTTAAGCCATTTTTTAAAGAAGGTGCGATGAGCATCAAAGCTGTAATGTACTGACTGCTGACATCTGCCGAAATGGATATTGTATCTTTTCGAAGGGATTTCCCAGATATTCTTAAAGGAGGAAAACCTTCGATTTTCACATATTCTATAGATGCTCCAAGAGTTCTAAGCGCTTCTACAAGAATACCGATTGGTCGTTCCTGCATGCGCTCGCTTCCTGTGAGTATGATTTCACTGCCAGGAATGGTTGATAAATAGGCCGTTAAAAATCGCATGGCAGTTCCTGCGTGGTGAATATCGATTTCTTTGGTTTCCTCAAGAGGCTTTGACAATGCTTTTTGAAGCACCTGGGTATCATCACTATTGGATAATCCTTTAAGTTCTAGATTAGGGAACAGTGCCTTTAGAATCAGGTATCTATTAGAAATGCTTTTGGAACCAGTAATTTCAAATTGAAACTGATTGATTTTTATCGGGGTATAGCTCAGTTTCATTGTTTGTCTCTTTTTTTAATATTCCCTCTGAATTTTAAAAAAGTAACAACAAAACCATAAACAAATCCACTCATGATGTTAGCGACAAAGAACCTTAGCAAATTATCTTTGGCAAATCGGTTTTCTGCATATAGAGCCCAATCAAAATCATAAGCAAACCAAATATCTACAATATTGTAGATGAAGATAAAACCGCCTGCAAGGATTATTACAGATCTCCAAAAGCCTTTGGTAGAGATTACTTTTTGAAACATTTACTTAAGTTTTGGATTATTTTTATGTCGATCATGGTCTCTCTTCGATTTCAAATCCAATTTTTTATCAAAAGCAGATTGCAGATCGATTCCTGTTTGATTTGCCAAACATAAAACAACAAAGACTACATCTGCAAGTTCTTCTCCGAGATCCTTAGACTTATCGCTTTCTTTTTCACTTTGCTCACCATAGCGTCTAGCAATTATTCTAGCCACCTCACCCACCTCTTCAGTGAGTTGAGCCATGTTGGTAAGTTCATCGAAGTAACGTACACCATGTTTATTAATCCATTCATCTACTGCCTTTTGAGCATCTTGTATGTTCATAAGTTTGGTTTTATATCAATCCCTATTCTTTGAATCCAAAATAAATGTCAAAGGTCCATCATTTACGGAGTCTACCTGCATATTTGCTCCAAATCGGCCTGTTTGGATATTACCATGATATACTTCTTTCATTGAATCAATGAAATTTTGATAAAGTTCTTTTGCAAGTTCTGGTTTTGCTGCCTTTGTAAAACTTGGCCTATTTCCCTTTTTGGTAGAAGCATGAAGAGTAAATTGACTTACTATCAAAATCTCTCCTTTTACGTCTTTAATATTCAGATTCATCTTTTCATCTTCATCCGAAAATATCCTAAAATTGGAAATTTTATTAACCAACCAGTCAATATCTTCTTTCTGGTCTTCTTCTCCAATACCTAGATAGATGAGAAAACCTTGATTGATGCTTCCGGCTATTTGAGTATCAATTTCAACTGAAGCTTCTTTGACTCTTTGAAGTATAATTTTCATATTATCTCAAATCTTGATAAGGGTCTTTTCTAAAACTTTCGTCCTCCTCACCTTCCATGATCTGCAAGTAACTTTTGTATCTGGAATAAGCTAGTTCATCTTCTGCCAGAGCATCTTTTACTGCGCAATGAGGTTCTTCTACATGGATACAATTGTTAAACTTACAATTACTTTTTAATTTGAAGAATTCAGGAAAATAATTATCGAGATTATATTTATCAATGTCCACAACACCAAACCCTCTGATCCCTGGAGTATCTATAATCTGACCTCCAAAATTCAACTCATGCATTTCTGCAAATGTTGTTGTGTGTTGACCTTGCCTATGCTGTTCAGAAATTTCCGATGTTTTAATATTCAAAGTTGGCTCAATGGCATTGACCAGTGTAGACTTACCAACCCCACTATGACCGGCAAAAACACTTACCTTGTTTTTCATTAGTTCTTTCACTTTGTCGATATTTTCGCCAGTCTCTGCGGAAATCCCTATGCAGGTATATCCAATACCTCTGTAAAGTTCTGCCAGATATTTCATTTCAGCGAATTCTTCCAAACTATAAGTATCGATTTTGTTAATTAAAATTACTGTAGGAATATGGTATGCCTCGGCTGTCACAAGAAATCTATCTATAAATGTAGTACTAGTAGGTGGGTTGTTGTGAGTGACAAGTAAAAAAGCTTGATCAATATTAGCTGCTATAATATGCGTTTGCTTAGAAAGATTGACAGACTTTCTTATGATATAATTTTTTCTGTCGTAAATCTCTTTTATGATGCCAATGGTATCATCTCCTTTCTTTTCAGTATCAATTTCTACGTGATCTCCAACTGCAACAGGATTTGTACTTTTAATCCCCTTTAGCCTAAATTTTCCTTTGATTCTAGAATTATAAATCTTCCCATCTTCACCTTTGACATGATACCAACTCCCTGTAGATTTATAAACCACCGCCTTCATAATCTTGATTTTAAAATAGATACAAATTTCATTACTGGCTTATTATTTTGTGCTGATGGGCGATAGATTCTTCATGGATCGCTTTTGTAAGACGTTCCACAAAATCCTTAGACAAATGATTTTTTTCTCCTTCTTCTGTGAGTCTATTTAAAACACTATTCCACCGTTCGGGCTGCAGAATTGCTACATTATTTTCTTTTTTCAACTCACCAATATCATCTGCTACACTCATTCGTTTTCCAAGAAAATCTACAATTTGATTATCGATGATATCAATTTTAGATCTTAAGACATTGAGTTTCTTATTGAATTCCTCTGCGCCTTCCTTTTGTCTTATGCGAAGATCGATTGTCATTTGCTTCAAAAAATCGGGGGTGATTTGCTGAGCTGCATCACTCCAGGCTTTATCGGGATTGTGATGAGTTTCTACTATCATACCATCGTAGTTAAGATCTAAGGCTGTCTGACATATATCAAATACCAAATCTCTTTTACCCGCAATATGAGAAGGATCTACAAGAATTGGCAGATCTGGAAATTGATTTTGTAAATCAATAGCTATCTGCCACTCGGGATTGTTTCTATATTTAATTTTTTCGTAAGTAGAAAAACCTCTGTGAATGACTCCAAGATTTTTAATATTGGCATTATAAAGTCGCTCTACTCCTCCAAGCCATAACGCTAAATCGGGATTGACTGGATTTTTCACCAATACTATTTTATCAGTTCCTTCTAGAGCGTCTGCAATTTCCTGAACTATAAATGGACTTACCGTACTTCTCGCACCTATCCAAAGTACATCAACATCTGCTTTAAGAGCCAGATCAACGTGCGTTTTATTGGCGACTTCAGTAGCAATCATGAGACCCGTTTCTTCTTTAGCCTTCTTCAGCCACTCAAGACCTATAGCACCAACACCTTCGAAATTACCCGGACGTGTTCTGGGCTTCCATATACCTGCACGCATTACCGTGGCGTCAGAACCTTTAAGTTGATGAGCTATATTTAGGACTTGTTCTTCAGTTTCAGCACTGCAAGGTCCCGCAATTACTAACGGATGATCCAAATTCATATCCGTTAACCAATTTCTTAATTTATTATCATTTTCCATATCTACAAAATTAACTTTTAATGTCAGATATCAAAGGGCATTTAGATTGCTTTTAAATTTCAAAAAGTTCTTAAAATACTTTCAATACTAAATCCATTCTGAAATTGTAAAGAGATATAATTTGTATTTTTGAACAAAAGTTTAGAAATGTCAATTGAAGTTAGGTCTATTTCAAAATCTTATAAAAATCAAGCAGTCTTAAAAAATATAGATTTTAAGATTTCTAAAGGTGAAGTTGTTGGTCTGCTTGGACCCAATGGTGCCGGAAAATCTACATTGATGAAGATATTGACTGGGTTTATAAGTCCAACTTCAGGTGAAGCGAGCATCAATGGTTTAAAGTTGACTGAAGCCAAAACTGAAATTCAAAAACAAATTGGTTACTTGCCGGAGCATAATCCTATCTATTTAGAGATGTACATCAAAGAATATTTAGATTTTCACGCAAAAATCTTCAACAGTCCAAAAGAAAGAATTGATGAAGTTATAGAACAAACTAAATTGACGGATGAAATTGGAAAGCGAATTTATCAACTATCCAAAGGTTACAGGCAACGCGTTGGTCTAGCGGCTGTCTTACTGCATGATCCCGATATTCTCATTCTTGATGAACCCACGACAGGTCTAGATCCAAATCAACTTATCGAAATAAGAGACTTGATAAAATCTATCAGCAAAAACAAAACCATCCTCTTGTCTACTCACATTATGCAGGAAGTCGAAGCCATTTGTGATAGAGTTATTATCATCAATAAAGGTGAAATAGTTTCTGATAAAAAACTTGAGGATCTTAACGATTCTTCACAACAAGTCATTGAAGTCGAGTTTAATTATAGAATCGAAGAAGTTGCACTCAAAGAAATTGGTAAAGTGATCAACATAGTAAATACGGCTCGGTTTAAATATGAGATTACTTTTGATACGACAGTTGACAAACGTCCTGATGTTTTTGACTTTGCTCATGATAAAGGCTTGAAAATTATAGAGCTTCACAAAAAAAATAAGAATCTCGAAAGTCTATTTATAGATTTGACCAAAAACGCTTAAACTTATAATCACTAATTTTTACTGTTAAAAAACCTCATCCTTAACTATGAAAAGAAATCTCAAATCCTATATCACGATAAGTTTAAAAGGTTTGGGCATGGGAGCTGCAGACGTTGTTCCTGGTGTCTCTGGAGGAACTATAGCTTTTATAACAGGCATTTATGAAGAGCTTGTTACGACCATAGCCAATGTTGACTTAAGCCTGATTAAGACTTGGAAAAAAAATGGGTTTTCAATGATGTGGAAACAATTGAATGGTAACTTTATTTTAGCTTTACTTACTGGTATATTCCTGAGTGTATTTACCTTGATGAAGCTTACCAATTATCTGTTAGAAACCTACCCTATAGTGGTTTGGTCTTTTTTCTTTGGTCTCGTGTTAGCTAGTGTATGGTACGTTGGAAAACAAATAGATCGCTGGACTTTAAAGCTAATCAGTTTCGCTGTTATTGGTTTTATTATCGCATTTGGAATAACTTTATTAGCCCCAGCTCAGGGTATCGATCATCCACTCTATTTCTTGCTTTGCGGAGCAATTGCTATCTGTGCAATGATTCTGCCTGGTATATCCGGAGCCTTTATTCTTGTTTTGATGGGAGGTTACAAATCCATTACTGAAGCAGTTTCAGAATTGAATTTTCAAGTCATAGGTCTTGTTGGTTTGGGAGCAATTATAGGCATTTTGAGTTTTTCTAGGATTCTCAAATGGCTATTTAATAACTATAAATTAATTACCCTGGCTATTTTAACCGGTTTTATTGCCGGATCTCTCAACAAAATATGGCCGTGGAAAAAGGTTATTGATTCTGAAATCGTAAAAGGTAAAGTTGTTATTTTGGATGAAACTTCAATCTTACCTCAATATTATGACGGCGATCCTAAACTTATTTTTGCTACGGTAGCTGCTGTTTTAGGTTTTATATTGATATTGGCTTTAGAAAAAATAGCACAAAAACAACCCTTATCCGATGCAAAGCACTAGAACATTTAGTGATAAGATTTTTCTTTTTCTGAAGGGACTTGCCATGGGAGCTGCCAATAAAGTTCCTGGAGTCTCAGGAGGGGTAGTTGCTTTTGTTGCAGGTTTTTATGAAGAGTTCATTTATTCTCTTCAAAAATTTAATCTCAAGTCCTTGAAGCTTCTTCTTAATGCTAGGTTTGTAAGTTTTTTTCAATACATTAATGCAAAGTTCCTTTTCATTCTCATCTTAGGAATGATCTTCAGCTATTTCAGTGTTTCCAAGTTATTGGATTTTTTTATACAATATTATGAGCTATACGTATGGTCTACTTTCTTTGGAATGATCATCGGCTCTATTTATTTTATAGGAAAGGATTTCAAAATAAGAACTCTTAAGACTATTGTTTTTATTGCTTTGGGAATACTAGCTGGTCTTAGTATCAGTTTTTTAAAACCTGCGACAGAAAATGATCATTTGCTTTTTGTGTTTTTCTGTGGGATTATAAGCGTTTCCGGAATGACTCTTCCAGGACTGTCCGGCTCTTTTATCCTTATTCTTCTCGGGAATTACGTCTTGTTACTCGTTGACTCTGTAAACGCACTTTATGACACGATTGCAGATGTTGTAAAGCTGGATTTCTCGTTTAGTGGAGATCCTAAAAGAGTAAGATTACTGCAAGTTTTAGCTTCTTTTACAGCAGGTTCTATTTTTGGGTTGATAACACTATCTCACTTGCTCAATTTCGTTCTCAAGTATTACAAGAAAATTACTTTTTCAATCATAATTGGTTTTATAACCGGGAGTTTAGGCGTAGTTTGGCCTTGGAAAGAAAAAATTTATAAAACAAACGAAGCCGGAGTCATCGTAAAAGATACAAGTGGTAATCCTGTTTTAGATAATTACGCTAGATTTTGGCCAGATCTGTCTGAAGCAAGCACGTGGATTGCTTTTGCTTTTATTATATTAGGAATTTTAATAGTTTTGAGCCTTGCCTGGTACGGCAAGCAAAGTAAAAAAAGATAGCACATGACAACATACGGACTAATAGGGAAAAATATAGATTATTCTTTTTCAAAATCATATTTCAATACCAAATTTCACAATGAGGCTATCAAAGCTAAATACATCAATTATGATATTGACGACATCAAGGAAATAAAACAGATTGTCAATAACTCGATTGAATTAGCAGGGCTGAATGTTACTATACCTTACAAAGAAAAGGTAATTCCATACCTAGATGAAATTGATTCACAGGCGGAACGCATCGGTGCCGTAAATACAATCAAGATTGAGAATAAAAAATTGATTGGCTACAACACTGATGTTTTTGGATTTACAAAATCCATTTTCTCACTTATTGCACCAAACCATGAAGCAGCTTTAATATTGGGAACCGGTGGTGCTGCTAAAGCAATTAGGCATGCATTAGTGTCAATGGGATACCATATCAATCTTGTTTCCAGAGATAAAGAAAAAGGAGATTATACCTACGAGGAGTTAACTTCAGATATCATAAAAAATCATCAACTTATCGTGAATTGCACACCTCTTGGAACACATCCGGATGTGAATCAATTTCCACCAATACCATTCGAATTTATTGATGAAAGACACCTTCTTTATGATCTGATCTATAATCCTTCAATAACAAATTTTCTTGCCCAAGGCAAAGAAAAAGGAGCTCAGATTATCAATGGAGAGCAAATGCTTATTGCTCAGGCTGAAAAAGCATGGGAGATTTGGAATGAATGAAAGATCAAATCCTCCCCTAATCCCTCCCAGAAGGGGAACTTTAATCTTAATAAAATTCCCTTTCCTTTGAAAATGACCATAGATTAGCTTTACTTATTAGTAAAACTTCTTGTACTTGTATCTAGCAGCAATACCAAGTAAAACCCATGCTACTAAAGCTATAATAATAAATTGGTAACTGATAATTTGATCACCACTAGCGTAAGAATGCAGACCTGTCAGATAAAAATTAACTCCAAAGTAGGTCATCAATATAGACCCGAAAGCCAAAACTGCTCCCCAATTGAAGGCGAAAAGACCTCGTAGTCCTGGAACTAAACGCATGTGAATAACAAAGGCATACACGAAAATACTGATTAATGCCCAAGTTTCTTTTGGATCCCAGCCCCAGTATCTACCCCAACTTTCATTGGCCCATTGACCACCTAAGAAATTACCTATAGTCAACATTACTAAACCAACCGTAAGTGCTAATTCATTAATGATGGTTAACTCTTGAATATTGAGCTTCATTTTCTTGAAGTTTGACTTATTCGTCGCGATAATCAAAATGAGAGAAACTAAACCAATTATGGCTCCCAATGCAAACGGACCATAACTTCCTACAATAACAGCCACATGAATCATTAACCAATAAGAATCTAAAACAGGTTGCAAATTACCAATGCTTGGATCTAACCAGTTCCAGTGCGCTACCATAAGTATAATGGAAGTTACAAAGGCAGTAGACCCCATCGTCAGATCACTTTTACGTCCAAACGCCAAACCAAAAAACATGGTAGCCCAAGCCACATAAATCATGCTTTCATATGCATTACTCCAAGGAGCATGTCCTGAAATATACCAACGCGCAGCAAGTCCTGCTGTGTGAGTAATAAATAAAATAATGAGAAGAACTTTACTCGTGATAATTACATACTTATTGAGCTTATTTTCTTTAAAAATTCTCATGATTACGAATACGATCATGATCAAACTCACATAAAGATACAGTTGAAAAAGGATATTGAAAATATCAATTTTATTATAAAGAATTTCAGCTTTCACTTTGTCTTCAGCTGGCATAACTTCTTCACCATACTTTTTTTGAAATGACTTAAGACTTAAAAGCAATTCATTCGATTGTTCATAATCGCCTGTTTGCCTAGCACTTCTTAAGGATTGCATGTAGAGTGGTAAGATTTGCTTAGTGTAAAGCGTATCAACACCAGTAAAATATCTTTCCTCGTCGAGCTCTGTAAAGGCTACCCACTTATTATTCGGATGATCTGGTATCGGGAATATTTTGAATTGCTTGCCCAGTAAAGTATTGTATATCAAATTCACCTTTTCATCGGCGGTGATAAAATCTTTTTGGAATTGATTTGGGACAGCTGCTTTGTATGCATCGTCCAGATACTTTCCTAGTTTATATTCTGCAGTTTTAGGTTCGAAAAAATCAGTTAAAGAAACATATTTTATATCTTCTTTAACACCAAGAACATGATGTAAACTGTCATTTTTAGTCTTAATTGAAATAAGAGGTGCCGAATACCAGATATTGGGATTCTCCACCATTGAAAGCAAAACCTGATCACTATTCAATTCATTATACTCATCTTTTTTACCAAGTTTTCTAAGTAACTCCGAAGAATACGTATTGATAGGTTTCATTCTACCACCATAATCTTGGATGATAAGTTTACCAAATTTGGCAGCATGCTTCTTGTCTACTTTATTGGCCTGAATCATTTTGATGACCTTGTCATAATCGACTTCAGGAATCATTTCATGTCCGTGATCCACATTTGCTATGCTATCTTGAGCTTGGTTAGGCTCCTCAACAACATTACCATTTTGAGTTTGAGCAAAACCAGTCATTCCAAACAACAAAATAAATAAACTAGCTAATTTTGCTTTCTTCTGTTTGATTTTATCTAATTTTTTCCTTAAATCTCCAAATCTCGAACCTCTATCCACCAATATAGCCATCATTCCTAGGTATAATAAAAAGTAACCTATATAAGTTATCCAAGTGCCCCACCAGTCATTGTTTACAGATAAGATGGTTCCTCCTTCATCAGGATCAAAAGAAGATTGGAAAAAACGATAGCCCTTATGGTCTAAAACATGATTCATATAAATATCATAAGGATAAGAATTGCTGCCATCTACAACTTCCACTTGGCTCATAAAGGACTCATAACTTGGCTGTGGCCTGCCTTCAGTTCCAGGATGCTTTTTAGCGATAAAATCGTTGAGTTTTAAAGCAAATGGGAGTTCTACATCTTTACTGCCATAACTCATATAAACTTCAAAATCACCAACACTTAGTTTTTTCATATCCATCTGATAACCTTTGCCTCCAAGCAATCCTAATTTTTTAGTTTCGCCGTTGGCGGTCACTTGAACGAAAATACCATCAGGATCATTTTTGGTTACCATTTCTTTTTGAACTAAATCGTATCGTCCCTTGATTGCTGGATCGGGAATCACAAACTGCATTCCTCCAACGTTATATAAAGATCGCAATTGTAAATCCTGAATAGAATCTACAGTCAGCTGTCCCTTCTCCTGATCAGCCATTCGCATCCAGTCCCCTTCAAATGGTGAAGTGATGGTAAAACCTACCTCATTATTCCCTACTATATTGATGGCTCCATCTGTTTGTTTATTGAAAGCAAATAGAATATTATGAATATTGGCAACTTCACCAGCTTTCAAAAAGTGATCATGTCTATTGCCTTCTCCAGCTTCAACAATCTTAAGGAAATAGTCTCCTGTTTCGTCTTCTACAACTCCTTCTTCTGCACCCTGAATAAATTCAAGAAATTCTATTTTAACTGGCGTTCCATTGTAATCTGTCTTAATCGTTTTTCCCGCAGTGATCGCAGGTCCAAGATTAATATTGAAATCTTGCTTTTTTCGCAAAGGTTCTCCATCAATCTCACCATCGATAAAAGTTGACAAATAAGTTTTCTCTGAAAGCATTGTATTTTCAACTTCACCTTCCCGAATTGGCATAATACCTTCTTCTCCAATGTAACGTGTCACCCAAGCACCTACTAAAATCAAGATGAATGATAAGTGAAGTAGTAGCGTGGTCCATTTCTTTTTCCGCAACAATTTATATCTGAAGATATTCCCAATGAAGTTGATGACAAAAAATACCATAATTACCTCAAACCACCAGGCGTCGTATATCCATTCTCTGGCGGTAACAGTTGTGTAAGAATTTTCAATAAAAGTACCAACACCCATAGCAACCGCATAAATAATAAAAAGCACTGCCATCAATCGTGTTGAAAACAATATATCTTTGATTTTTTTCTCTAGCATAGTTTCTTAAATAGGAACTGCAAAGATACTCAATACAAGAGGATTTTTAAAGTATAGACCTGGTTACGAACGTTGAAGTTGTGTTAATTAAAAACTCTAAAATCCAAATACTTGATGTTAATATTTTAAATAGTTATCAACGCTAAAGATTAAAGTTTAATTACACCATTTTCTTTTAAGAATTACTGTAAATATTAATTATGGGATTCTTAAGTTTCTATTTTAGAATTAAAAATGAACACTACCTTTGTTTGAGAGAATTAAACTTACAGTGAATGTTTTCAATAGTCATTTTAGGAACAGGCAATGTGGCTACCCACATGTTTCAGGCGTTTCAAGCTTCAGGTGAATGCTCTGTGATTCAGGTTTATAATCATCAACCTGATTCTTTGCAAACCTTTGGAAAATTTACGTCAACGACAACAAATTTATCCGAACTAAAACAAGCAGATTTATACCTACTCTGTTTAAAAGACGATGTCATCGAAGCTGTGACAAACCAAATTGAAACAAATTCTGGAATTATTGCACACACTTCTGGAAGTCAATCTATAATGAAATCAGCTGATTCCGGAGTCTTCTACCCGCTTCAAACGTTTTCTAAAGGTTCTAAACTAGATTATTCTAAAATTCCAATATGTCTGGAGGCAAATTCAGAAGAAAATTTGAAAATTCTGAAAGCTATTGCAAAATGTATTTCTACAGAAATTTTTGAAATTAATTCTACTCAACGTCAAACTTTACACCTCTCCGCAGTTTTCGTTTGCAATTTCACCAATCACCTCTACTCTATTGGAGAATCGATTTGCAAAGAAGATGACATGCCTTTCGACATTTTGAAAGCACTGATACAGGAAACTTCGAAAAAGATTGAGTCCAATTCTCCTTCCGATGTTCAGACCGGCCCTGCTATCAGGAGAGATCAAAGCACGATTAAAAGGCACTTGGGTCAGTTAAATAATAAAACACATAAAGATATTTATCAACTTCTTACACAATCAATTATACAAAAGCATGACTAATTATAAAGAATTACTTAATAACATCACCACATTTGCCTTCGATGTGGACGGCGTATTCACTAATGGTTCTCTACAAATATCCACCTCTGGGGACCTTATAAGAACCATGAATGTTAAGGATGGCTTCATCGTAAAAGAAGCCCTGAAAGCGGGATACGAAATTATTGTTATTTCTGGTGGAACTAATGAAATGGTAAGGACCCGACTCAGAGATTTGGGTGTGACCAACATTCACCTTGGGGTTGCAGACAAAGTAGAATGTCTGGAAGAGTTTATAGACGTTTATGGCATTAAACCCGAACACGTAGCCTACATGGGAGATGATATTCCTGATATTTACCCGATGAAAATGGTTGGCTTGGCCACCTGTCCACAAGATGCAGTACCAGAAGTAAAAGCTATTTCAGATTATGTTTCTCATAGAAAAGGTGGAGAAGGTTGTGTGAGAGACCTTATAGAGCAAGTGCTAAAAACTCAGG
>Ga0307976_1000002_pt1 | contig 184977 bp, 163 predicted proteins | sample OrgLakmetagen919_FD_201836 | JGI IMG/M metagenome (GOLD analysis project Ga0307976, IMG submission 201836) | Saline water microbial communities from Organic Lake, Antarctica - #919 | ecosystem: Environmental > Aquatic > Non-marine Saline and Alkaline > Saline | place: Antarctica: Organic Lake... | reverse complement strand
CTGGCGCGCTTTCACTGCCACATTGGTGACTTTACCCTGAATGTGAATCTGAATTTGCCGGGCAGCGGATTAACTGCGCTGTTCGGGCACTCCGGTTGCGGCAAAACCACCCTGTTACGCTGCATCGCCGGGCTGCAACCGGCCAGTGGCGAACTGGTGGTGAACGGTGACACCTGGCACAACGCCCATGAAAGTCGCCCCGTGCATCAGCGTCCGCTGGCTTACGTGTTCCAGGAGACCTCGTTATTTCCGCATTTATCGGTAGAACGTAACCTGGACTACGGTTACCGCCGGGTGCCCGTTAGCCAGCGCCGGATTCAGTTTGACCAGGCGGTGGAATGGCTGGGGCTGGCGCACCTGCTGGAGCGTATGCCGCAAAAGCTGTCGGGCGGTGAGCGCCAACGGGTGGCTATCGCCCGCGCCCTGCTGACCAGCCCGCAGTTGCTGCTGATGGACGAGCCATTGTCGGCACTGGACCAGGCCAGCAAGCGGGAAATTCTGCCCTATCTGGAACGCCTGCGTGACACCCTCGCCATTCCAATTTTGTACGTCTCCCACTCGGTGGCTGAAGTCGCCAGGCTGGCAGATCACGTTGTTATGCTGAACCAGGGGCAGGTAACGGCCAGTGGGTCTCTACAGCAGACCCTGGCGCGCACCGATCAGCCCTTTGGTTTGGAAGAAGGCGCTGCCATTATTCTGCCGGCCCGCATTACCACTCAAGATACCCAGTGGCATCTGAGCCTGGCGGAATTTGACGGCGGCCAACTGTGGCTTCCCAGCGAGCCGAGCATCCCGGTAGGCAGCAATGTGCGGGTTCAGGTACTGGCAAGGGATGTCAGCCTGGCGCTCAGCGCCAACCATGACCAGAGCATCCAGAATCTGATCCACGGCCGAATCGATGAAATTGCAGAAGAAATAAGCCCGGGCACATCACTGGTGCGGGTGCTGGCCGGCAATACGCCATTTCTGGCGCGTTTGACCACCCGCTCCGTACACACTCTGGAACTAACCCCGGGCAAGCCCATATGGCTGCAGATAAAAGCGGCGGCTCTGGCTGACTGATCCGCCCGTTTGGCCAACGTTAGAGCCAAGGCCGGGAAACGACTCAGCGAGTACCGTAAACCACCATGGTCTTGCCTTTTACCCGCACCAAGCCCTGCTCTTCCAGGGTTTTCAATACCCGGCCAACCATTTCGCGGGAGCAGCCCACAATGCGGCCAATCTCTTGCCGGGTAATCTTGATCTGCATACCATCCGGATGGGTCATGGCGTCTGGTTGCTTGCACAAGTCCAGCAGGGTGCGAGCGACCCGACCGGTAACATCCAGAAACGCCAGATCGCCCACTTTACGGGTGGTCTCACGCAACCGAGATGCCATCTGCTCGCCGATGAAATACAGAACCTTTGGGTCCTGCTGGGCAATCTCACGGAATTTTGTGTAACTGATTTCCGCCACTTCGCACTCGGTTTTGGCTTTCACCCAGGCGCTACGGGAATCCAGGTTGTCGAACAGCCCCATCTCGCCAAAAAAGTCGCCGACGTTCAGGTAGGCCATGATCATTTCACGCCCGTTTTCATCCTCAATAATGACCGTTACCGAGCCCTTCACGATGAAAAACAGCGAGTCGCTCTTGTCACCCGCGTAAATGATGGTGCTTTTTGCCGGGAAACGACGACGATGGCATTGCGACAGGAAATAATCCAGGTGTTTGGTACTATCATCAATAGGCTTCAAAATTGTGGCCATGGCTTGCGCGGCACCTCCGTAAAAATTAACACTGGAATGTCCTGACCTGATCATAGCGCTTTTCTAACAGATTTTTCATCCTTAACGCACGTTAGCACCTTCCGGGTAGCAACAACCGGTAGCCCGGTCAAGTTCAGGCTGTAGCTTAGCCCTGTGTTAATTATCGCCGATGCTGTCGCTTCATCCGCTCTGTGCTAGCATCTGGCGCATTCGTTTCTATTGCCGCCCATGGCGGAATTAACACTCAATAACACCTGCGGAGAGCCTGTGATGAAAGCAACCATCGACTGGACCGGCGAAGCCAGTTTCAAAGCGACCAGCGCCAGCGGCCACAGCGTTCAGCTGGACGGACCGCCAGACCTCGGGGGCCAGAATCGCGGCCCGCGACCAATGGAAATGGTACTGATGGGGCTGGGCGGATGTTCGTCGTTTGATGTCATGAGCATTCTGAAAAAAAGCCGTCAGGACGTCACTGCCTGCCACACCGAACTGAGCGCGGAACGAACCGACGCGGTGCCGGCGGTGTTCACAAAAATCCACCTGCACTTCGTGGTGACCGGCAACAACCTTAAAGACAGCCAGGTCGCACGGGCGGTGGCCCTGTCTGCCGAAAAATACTGCTCAGCGTCTATCATGCTGGCCAGCGGCGGGGTAGACATCACTCACAGCCATGAAGTGCATCAGGCCAGCTAACGTGTTCACTTTGAACAGCGTCAGGCGAAGGCTTTCTGTGCCATCAGCCGTTGCACCATAGGCCGCACAATCAGCTCCATGGCCAGACTCATTTTGGTACCGGGGATTGCCAGGGTATCGTGGCGGGACAGCACGCTGTTGGGGATCACCTGTAGCAGATAGGGAAAATCCACCTCGCGGGCGTCGCGGAAGTGAATCACCAGCATGCTTTCGTCTTCGGTGGGCACATCACGCACCACAAACGGGTTGGACGTATCCACCAGGGGCACCCGCTGGAAATTGATGTGGGTATGGGAGAACTGCGGCACTATGTCATGAACGTAGTCGTTCATGCGATTAAGAATGGTTTCAACCACCGCTTCCTGACTGTAGCCACGCTTGTGGGTGTCGCGGTGGATTTTCTGGATCCATTCCAGATTTACAATCGGCACCACGCCAATCAACAGGTCAACGTATTGGGCGAGGTTAAAGGCATCGCTGACCACGCCACCGTGTAAGCCTTCGTAAAACAGCAAGCTGGTATCGGGCGGCAGGTCCTGCCATGGAGTGAAGCTGCCGGGTTTATTGCCCTCTGCCACCAGCGCAAAGTCCTCATCGTGCACGTACTGGCGGTAGCGCCCGCTACCGGTCAGGCTGTAATCGTAAAACAGCGACTCCAGGCGGTCGATGTGATTGGCACCCAGGGCAAAGTGATTGCGGGCACCGAACTGTCCTTTGGCCGCCAGCCGCGCCATCTGCTCGCGAGTATAGCGGTGGAAACTGTCGCCACCCACCATGGCGGCGCTCAGTCCCTCGCTGTCGAACATGCGGCGGAAAATCCGGCCGGTGGTGCTGGTGCCGGCACCGGATGAACCGGTAACGGCAATAATAGGATGGCGTTTCGACATAAACTTCTGGCTTCCGCGGTTATACCAGGCTGTCCAGCATGCCGGGCTTTTCAATGGCTGTACCCTGAGCGTAATCAACACCTAGCCGGACTAGCAATGCCAGCAGCTCGCGGGACTCGACCTGGGTTACAATCACCTCGCGCTCCAGATAATGCGCCATTTCCACCATCGAACGTAACATGGTCTGATCGCTCTGGCTGTTGGCGAGATTCGCCGTCAGCGCGCTGTCGATTTTCAGCATGTCTACCGGCAGCGACCGCAATGCTTGGAAAGAGTCTGGGCCATTCCCCATATTACCCAGGCAAAAACAGCACCCAAGCTCTTTCATTTCGCGCACGAATCCCGCCAGCGCCACCATATCGCGTACCGCCGAGGCTTCGGTAATTTCAAAGCACAAACGCTCGATGGGTGCTTCACGCTCGCTCAGCTTCTCGTAAATAAACTCCAGCAGCGCTGGGTCATTCAGCGAATGTCCGGACAAATTGATGACAATGCCACCAAATTGCTTCAAGTCATCTGCTTTGTGTTCCAGCCAGTCGAGCATGGTGCCCACCACCCAGCGGTCCAGAGCCTGAATCTGGTCGTAGCGCTCAGCCAAGCGGATAAAGTCTTTACCGCCAACCAGCTTGCCATCGTCATCGTAAATGCCGGTTAAAACATCGTATTGGGTCAGCCTGCGGGTTTCGGGATGCAAAGGGATAATTTTCTGGCACCGCAGCAACAGACGCTCCTGTTGTTGGTCCTGCAGGCCGGCCACTTTCGCCACAATTTTTTGTTGCTGGGCCTTATCTGCAGGCGCCGGGCGATATTCCCCAATGGCCTCTCGCTTACTGCCGCTTTCACGCAGTGTTTGCTCGGCGGCTTCCAGCCAGAGCAAGGGGCTCAACAGTGTTTCCAGCTGCGGCACCAAAGCTGCACCCAACTCCAGACCGAACGGTTTCTCTCGCAGCATCGGTTGCAGCGCTGACACCTGCTGGCTTAGCTCGCGGGTCAGGGCCATGGCATCCTCTGCCGGCAGCAACAGCGCAAATTGTGCGCCTGACAGGCGCGCGATCGGAGTGTCTTCAGCACAGCACGCAGACAAAATGGCCGCAATCTGCTGCAGCAAGGCGTCGCCCGCTTGCTCGCCGGCACCGTCGTTGAACTTACTGAAGTTTCGCAGGCTCAGCCGCAACAGGGTTCGCGGCGTTTGCCAGCAGGTCAATTGCTGATCCAACTGGCGCTCAAACTCGCGCTGCTCCAATAAGCCGGTAAGCTCATCGTGGCTGGCGGCGCTGGCCAGCTGGTCATACACTTTACGCACCATACGGTCCAGGCCTTCGTCCACCAAGGGCCGCTGATAGTGTGGGTCTGGCACAATATGGCCCTGGCGCATTTTATCCGCCAGCGTATCCAGTTCCAGCTCTACCACCCGCATGCCCTGATGGTTCACAAACACCAGACGCTGGAAATCACGGGCAATCCACACCAGGCGAATGTAAAACGGTTCGTTAGCCGGGTGTTGATCACGCAGCCAGTCACCGGTGTGCAGCTCTTGAACACGCTTGCGCCAGCGTTGCCCCTGCTCAGGCAGGGTGCGCAGACGCGACGGCGCTGCGGGCGCTTCCGGTATGGCCAACACCTCCGGCGCCGATTTTGGATCGCGCACCAGAAACTGGCGCAGTTCGTCACGAATCTGAGCAGACGGCAAGTGACTGCTTGAAATAGAGGACAAGCCATCCTGAATGGTACGCAGCAACTCCGGCAGATTAATCTCGCTGTCCGGATCTTTGGTAAACAACACCAGGGAATCCACTGCGCCCAGATAATCGTGCCATAACTTGCTGTCTGGCCCGTGGCGGATCCAGGTTAGCGACAGCAAATCACGCCAACCACCGGCCAGCAGGCTATTAAGCGCTTTTGGCACGGTTTTACCCGCCAGCCGGGCCTGCAGAGTGTCTGCTACCGCCTGTTTAGACTCGGCGACTTTTTGTGCGCCTTCAGCAGCAGCCTTAACCCGTTCAACATTGCGCTGATACACTCTTTTCTGACGCTCAATCAGCTCTTCCAGCTCTTCCGCTGCGCGCTCAAATACACCCAGGTCGTGCTCGAAACCGGTCACAATAGACTGAATTAACTCTTCCACCCGGCGTTGAATAACCGGGTTGACCCTGCTGCCGCGGCTACCAAGCTGGGCCAAACGGTTAAGCACGCCGCGAACCGGGCTTTGCTCGTCCTCAAAAAAGTCCGAGTCACGCATCACCACTTTCAGCACCGGAACTTCCAGTTGGCGCAGGTGGCGACGAGTGGGTTCGTCCAGTTTCGGGCTCTCGCGCAGGCTTTCAAAAAAACGGTCAACCACATCCACCGCACCCTGCTGCTCGGTATCAAGTTTGCCCTGACTGTCTGCGCGGACCTTGCTGACCACACGCTCCCGCAAGCTGGCGGCACTATCGTTGGCGGGCAAGGCCACCGTCTGCAGCTGCTGCAGCTGTTGCTGCAACTGGGCATTGCTTAAGGGCGGAGCGTTCGCCGGGAACTCATCGCCGCGCACCTGACTTTTCGCAGCGCGACTGCTCGCCAGGGTATTTAGCAGGTTGCGCACCGTGCTAAACGCGTGGCGTGCAAGCCGGGCGTGCTCCTGAAATTGAACGGATTTCTCGCCAGAACCGGGCTCTGGCGCCGGGCGGGATCGGGCCGCCGGCTGTGGCTTTGTCTGGGATTCTACCGCCGGCTCCGCGGTAGACCCTGTTCTGGGCGCAGCCTGCTGCGCGGGTCGCTCGGCGGGCTTGCTCGCTTCAAATGCTGATTCGCTACGCTGGACATCAGCCAGGTATTTAGTCAAGTCCAGATCAGGCAAAACATCCTGGCGAATTAATATGTTATTCAGCTCGGCATAAAGCGGTTCCAATTGTTGCAGAACGGTGTGTTCGAACACACCGAAGGCAACCTTTTCAACCTCGCGAGACATTCGCAGGGGCGCCAGCCCATCCCGAAATGATTCGCATACCAGTGACGGACCAAGCGGATTGGTATGGCCGGTCGCATTTGCAACGTTCAGACTGTCCAGGCGCAACTTCAACTGCAACAACGAACCTCGGTACAGCGTGTCCGCTCTGGTTATCATCACCCGCAGGCTCAGCCAGTCTTCAAATTCGCCCTTGTCGACCACCGCCAGAGAGCCAGCTGGCCCCGCTTTGGATGCCGGCTTTAGCGGAGATTCCAGACTTTTTGCCATTTGCTGCCACACCAGGCGTTGGCGGCTGTTCAACTGACCTGAGGCGTCCATCAGTTCGTTGGCCAGCTGGTTGTTACCCGCGTCGCGGGCGTGGGCCTGAAGCGCAGCAACGGTTTGATCCAGGCATTCCTGCATTAAAGGATCAATAAACTGCACCAAGGCTTTGGCGCACTGGTGCAGCACAAACTGCATCCGCTCGCTGGGCGCACGCAAATGCGCAGAGCCTGCCACACGTGCGCCACTGCACTGCTGCAGCATCGCACTGACGGCCACCGCGTTGGCCTGCAAAAAACACACGCCCATAGCGTTTTCAATGCGATGACGCATCTGTACCTGCAACTGATGGCGCTGGCCAGGCACCCCGGAACTGTCCGGGCCGCGAAAACGCACCAGCAGGCTCTGCCCGCCAGCGTCCCCCAAAGCTGCATCAAGCTTATGGGAAACCGCTTGGGAATAGCGGATAAACAATCCCTCGGCACAAAAATCGGCGATTTGGCACGGCCAGTTTTCACCGCGCCCCAAATCCAGTTGGGCCGCAAGTTTTATGGGTTTTCTGGGGCTACTGCGTCGTTCTGTAGATTCCATGAACTCGTTACTCAAAGAGCTTTACAAAAACTTTGGAGTTGCGCTGGGTGTTGTAAACCGCCAGTCTCGGGCCCGGCAGCGACTGTACCGGCATCGCTTTGAAATCGCGCTCGCGAAACCAGTGCTCGGTTTGCGTGGTCAGCACAAACAGGCGTTGCAAACCCTGAGCACGAGCCTGCTGTTCAATCAGCGCCAGTAGTTCATCGCCGCGTCCTGCGCGGCGGTAATTGGGGTCTACTGCAAAACAGGACAGCTCGCCAGCGTCATCCTGGCCGTAGGGGTACAGCGCGGCGCACCCAACAATGGTGCCGTCGCGTTCGGCCACCACAAAACGGCCAATTTCGGTTTCCAGCATTTCTGGCGAGCGCCGCACCAGAATGCCCTGCTCTTCCAGCGGATAAATCAGATTGGTAATACCGCCCACGTCTTCTACCCTGGCAGCTCGGATCTGTTCGTAAGTGTCGCCACTGACCAGCGTACCGGAACCATCACGGGTAAACAGCTCCTTAAGCAGCGCACCGTCATCCAGATAGCTGATGATGTGGGCTCGGCGTACACCCTTGACACAGGCATCGCACGCCGCCTTCAGCAGCTCTGCATCGTGGCCTGTCACCTGACCAGCACTCAACTGGTCGGCTGCCTGAGCCGCAGATAATTCACGCACCAGCGTGCCGTCCGCCGTCAACAGGCCGGGGTCGTCGATAAAAATCATCAGCTTTTCAGCGCGCAAAGCAGCCGCAACCTGGCTTCCAACGTCTTCGTAGGACAGATTAAAAATGTCACCGGTGGGGGAGAAACCCATGGGTGGCAACAACACGATCTGGCCCTGGTCGAGCAGCTTTTCGATACCGGAAACATCAACGCGCCGAACCTTGCCGGTATAACCAAAATCGACACCGTCTAATACGCCAACCGGTTTAGCGGTCACATAGTTGCCACTGCACACCCGTATGCGGGCATTGTGCATGGGCGAACTGACCAGGCCCATAGACAACTGGCTCTCTATATAAGCCCGTAATCCACCTATGGCTTCCATCACCAGCGGCAATTGCTGTTCGGTGGTTACCCGCAAGCCGCGGGCAAAGGTGGATTCAAGGCCGGCGTCTTGCAGACGCTGTTGTATCTGGGAGCGGGCACCGAACGCTACGACTAATCGCACGCCCAAGCTGCTCAGCAAGGCAATATCGTGAACGATATTGATGAAATTTTCCTGGCTGATGGCATCGCCCGGCAGGGTCAGTACCACGGTACGGCCGCGGTGAGCATTAATGTAAGGCGACGAATGGCGAAAGCCGTGCAACCAGCCGTTGGCGTTCAATTCAAATCTCCGGGCAAAAGGAATATTACAAACAAAACTGCCTCACAAGCTGACGCAGTATGTTAACGGTCGGTGCAACCTGTGATTGCGCCAGAAACTCGTCGGGCTGGTGAGCCTGGTCAATAGAGCCGGGGCCCATAACCAGAGTTTCCATACCCAAACGCTGCATCCACGGCGCCTCTGTGGCGAAGGCGACCGATCCTGCGGTGTGGCCAGTGAGTTTTTCGCAGGCCGCAACCAGAGCGGCATCCGCTGCTGTTTCAAACGGCGGCACACCGTCAAATAATGGTTCAAACTGGAGCTTCAGGCCGCGCTCACTGGCCACTGGCGCTACCTTCTGCAGAATGGCCTGGCGCAGAGCGTCCATATCCATACCCGGCAGCGGGCGTAGGTCAAAATGCAACTCACACCGACCGCAGATACGGTTGGGGTTGTCACCACCGTGTATGCAGCCAAGGTTCAGAGTGGGCACCTGCACGTCAAAATTCGGATTGCGATACTGCTGCTGCCACTGCGAGCGCAGGGCCAGCAGCTCGCCCATCGCCTGGTGCATGCCTTCCAGCGCGTTGCGACCCAGCTCGGGATTAGAGGAGTGCCCTGCCTGCCCCTCGAACACCAAGCGTTCCATCATGATGCCTTTGTGCATACGAATCGGGCGCAAGCTGGTGGGCTCTCCAATCACCGCGTAGCGCGCCTTGGGCTTGCCCGCCTCCGCCAGCGCGCGAGCGCCATTCATCGAGCTCTCCTCGTCGGCGGTAGCAACAATGATCAGCGGTTGCTGCAATGGCTGACCCACAAACACCCTGGCGGCATCAATGGCGAGGGCAAAAAACCCTTTCATGTCGCAGGTGCCAAGGCCATACCAGCGGTTATCCCGCTCTGTCAGCGTGAACGGATCGCTGTGCCAACGTTTTTCGTCGTAAGGAACCGTGTCGGTGTGCCCTGCCAGCACCAGGCCGCCGGAACCGCTGCCCAGGGTAGCAATCAGATTGAACTTGCCGGGCATATTCGGCACCGGCAGAATTTCTACCGCAAAACCCATGGGCCCCAACCACTGCGCCAGCAAATCAATCACACCACGATTACTGGAATCCCACTTCGCCGAGGAGCTTGAAATCGATGGTACTGCAATCAACGCAGTCAACATCTCCAGAATAGATGGCGGCATAACTGCACCGCTCGCGGCACTGCCTGGGACTGAGGTTAACTGAGCCATTGCAGGTTCTCCGTCAATCATTATTGTTTGAATTCAGCGGGCGGTTACGCCGCCATACCTCGAACCTGGCAACCGCCACACGCTGCATGGGGTAAGCCACTTCGCCGCCAGCCACCAGACGAGCTACCTCAATTTCATCGTCGGTTACTCGCACCAGTCGACCCGCTACACGATTGTTGTTGCGCAGCGTAACCCTGACTTTTTGCCCAAGCCATTGCTCCGCTGCCGCGACAGGCTGCACCAACCAGCCCTCGGCGGATGCAGTTTGCGGCTGTTGCGCCGTAAACACCGGTTGTTGTGGCGTTGCCGAAGGGCTGCTATCGCTTAACAGAAACACATCGGGCACGCTCGCATCGTTATAATATACGACCGCACCAAGGCGGCTGGATGCGTTGGTTTCTTCCGTGTAAATGGGCAACCCCAGAGCGGGTTCGGCTAACCTCAGCGTGGCTTGCAATTCACCGCCCTCGAGCAACCATTGGCGGTACAGTGCCAGCAACTGCGAACTGGCTAGCCAGCCCCGTGCCAGCAGCCCCAGACGTAACTGGGCCACCGAACGACCAGCCCATTGTTCGGTTGAAAGGCCAGCCTCGCGAGCGCACCAAGCAGCCACGCGGCGCATGACACCGCCGTCGCGCAGGGTGATGTCCAGCGAACCACGAGCCAGCGCCTCTTGGGGCGCGCGCCAGTCTACCCAAGCAGTGGGCCAGTTCAATTCAACACTGCCGAGCTCATCGGTGATCAGTTCAGCGTAAAAGCCCTCTTCGTTTTGACGCAACAGCGCCTCGCCGGCCATTTCGCCAATGCCCATGCGTATCAAGTCACCACTACTCAGGCGTTGGCGTGGGTCTCGCGCGCAAGACAGGGCGAAGAGCGCCGCTTTGCCGTCACTGTTCGCGCCTTGAGCCGTTACCCAATTGCGGAACATGGTCGCATCTAGCGCCAGGCCAAGGCCTTCCAGCTTCAGCGTGTACGATGCATCTGCAGCCGGGGTATGCAACAGATTGATTAATGATACCGGTGAGCGAGCGGTTAACTCTGCAACGGGCACAGCAAGCGGCTGGGTCAGACGGAAGTCTTGCCACTGGCTGCCTTTTAGCAATAACCGACCGCGCACGCCTGAATGAATTGCGCCGCGTTCCAGCACACCATAATGGTTCAAGGCCAGCCGCGCCTCATTCATACGCTGATCCGCAAGCCACCAGACGCCGCCCTTGTAACCGGCCCAGGCCAATACGGTTAAAATCAGCAGCCATAACAACAGGCGTTTCATGCCTTCACTCCTCGCACATAGGATCCGTTTTTAGAAATCAGTTCCTGGAGATCAAGGTACCCACACCTTCGTCGGTGAAGATTTCCAGCAGGCAGGCATTGGCCACACGGCCGTCAATAATGTGCGACGTGCGCACGCCATTTTCAACCGCACTTAGAGCGCAACGTATTTTCGGCAACATGCCACCGTGGATGGTACCGTCTTCAATCAGGTCGTTGACCTGGCTGGCGGTCAAACCGGTCAGCACCTTGCCATCTTTGCTTTTCAAACCGGAAACGTTGGTCAGAAGAATGAGTTTTTCGGCTTTCATGGCTTCAGCCACTTTGCCGGCCACCAAGTCGGCGTTGATGTTGTAAGACTTGCCATCCGGGCCAACGCCGATGGGGGCAATAACCGGAATCACGTTGCCGCGGGTGAGCATGTCAATAACGCTCACGTTCACACTGACCACCTCACCCACACGGCCGATATCGATAATTTCGGGGCGCTCCAGCTCCGGGCTGCGATCAACCACTTCCAGTTTTCGGGCGCGGATCAAATTGGCGTCTTTTCCGGTCAAGCCAATGGCAGTGCCGCCCTCGGCGTTGATCAGCGACACAATTTCCTTATTAACCTGGCCGCCAAGCACCATTTCAACCACGTCCATCGTCTGGGCGTCGGTAACCCGCATACCGTTCACAAAGCGTGACTCGATATTTAATCGCGCCAGCAATTCACCAATCTGCGGCCCGCCGCCGTGCACCACAATGGGGTTGATACCCACCAACTTCATCAACACCACATCACGGGCAAAACTGCTTTTAAGGTCCTCGTTTTCCATGGCGTTGCCGCCGTATTTGATGACCACGGTCTTACCGGTAAAGCGCTGGATATAGGGCAGCCCCTTGCTGAGTACTGACGCTACCTGAACGGCTGTTTCACGATTCAACGACATGCTTCTGCCTTACTGTTATAAAATTCGGATGTCACCACGAGGGTTCAGAATGTGACATCCAGCTCTGGTGCCACTTGCCGAAGCTGCTCACGAAACACGGTTTTGATGCGCTCCAGCGCCTCTTCGGATTCTGCTTCAAAACGCAGCACCAGCGCCGGTGTGGTATTCGAAGCCCGGCACAGGCCCCAGCCGTCGCCATACTCCACCCGCACCCCGTCAATCGTGCTGATACTGCCGTCGCCAAATTCACCCTGAGCACTCAGACGCTCAACAATGCCGAATTTAGACGCTTCGGTGACCTCGACATTCAGCTCCGGCGTGCTGATGTCCTCGGGGAAATCCTCGAACACTTCGTCGCTGTGACGGTTTTCAATACCGAGAATCTCCAATAAACGCGCAGCGGCGTAAAGGCCATCATCAAAACCGTACCAGCGCTCGGCAAAAAATATGTGACCGCTCATCTCCCCGGCCAGCAACGCGCCGGTTTCCCGCATTTTGGCTTTCATCAGCGAATGTCCGGTTTTCCACATGACTGGCCGGCCGCCAGCCTGGGATATCACCCCTGCAAGGCGACGGCTGCATTTCACGTCGTACAACACGTCAGCACCGGGGTTGCGTGACACCACATCACGGGCAAACAGCATCAACAGGCGGTCAGGCCAGATAATGCGGCCGCGGTTAGTCACCACGCCAATGCGGTCACCATCGCCATCAAAGGCAATACCCAAATCAGCGCCTTCCTGTTCAACCTTGGCGATCAGGTCCCGCAAATTCTCGGGTTTGCCCGGATCCGGGTGGTGGTTGGGGAAGTCGCCGTCAACATCGCAATACAGCGGGATAACGTCACAGCCCAGCTCGTCAATCAGCATAGGGCCCAGCTCGCCGGCGATGCCGTTACCGGCGTCTACCACCACTTTCAGCGGCGCAGCAACGGCAATGTCGCCAACAATGGTATCCAGATAGGCACGCCTTACGTCTTCCGACGACTGGCTGCCGGTACCCTGAGCCAGGTTCCCGTTAAGAATGCGCTGATGCAGGGATTTGATGGCATCGCCAGACAGGGTTTCGCCGCCAAGCATGATCTTCAGGCCGTTGTAGTTGGACGGGTTATGACTCCCGGTGACCATGACGCCGGAGCCTGTATCAAGCTGGTGGGTAGCGAAATACAGCACCGGAGTGGGCACCGCGCCAACGTGTATAACATTGCACCCACTGGCCATCAGCCCCCGAGCAACCGCGTCTGCCAGCCCAGGGCTGGAATGGCGACCGTCGTAACCCACGCACAACGCGCTGACGCCCCGTGCCAAAGCCTCCGAACCAATCGCCCGACCGATCAGTTCAACACCGGCTTCGGTCAGGGTTTCGTCAACAATGCCGCGGATGTCGTAAGCACGGAAAATGTCCGCTGACAGCTCCGGTGCCTGGTCCAGCTCTTCTACATCAGGCAGGGCGTCGGCACCAAACAACGGTTCGGCAGACACAGCGCCAAAACCCAGAACGTCTTCGTCGCCATCAAGCATATCCACACCGGGCAGGTCTTTAGCTTGGAACAGTGGTTCAGCCTCTGCAGTGGGGCGTTTTTTACCCGCAGCTGCCGGGCGGGCGCCTTCACCGGCCTTGCTGACACGCTTTTCCACTACCTGGGACAGCCGATAAAGCACCTCGGCGATCGACGCGACTGCATCCCAGTGCAAAGCCGGTAACTTGCTGCGCTCACCAGAGTAAGCTTTGTGAGCCCATTCGATAACCAGGGTAGTGTCTTGGCGTAGCGAGCGCCGGGCACTGTTAAGCAATACCCACACAACAATAGCTGCAGCCAGCAGCGGAACCCCCAGCAGCAGCGCTGCCAACAGAATATTCACCGGCATTTGCGCTTGCCCTGCGGGCGTGTACGCAATACTCCAATCCGGATTTTTCAGGGTCACAACGCGAGGCTCTCCGCCGCCGCTGCCTTGACTTAACAAAATGCTGGTCGTTCCTGATACGGTCTGGCGTAGCGCCAGGGCGCCGTTATTCTGGCCATCTGCCAACAAGGGCTGCAGGCTGGTGGCGTCAAACACCATTAACAAGGTGCCGGCTACGGGATTGTCGCCCGACATTTTTACCGGCGCGGCCAGATGGATGAACCAGCGGTTGTCGCGGGGAAAAGCATCCGGAAAAAGCGGGCTCCCGGTTTCCGCCTTGCGCGCCAACTCCAGACCGGCAAAGCCCAGCATCGGGTCGTTGGTGACCGAGCGCGGGATGGCACGACGTGGAAATAAATAAACCGCGGCTACACCGGGCAAGCTGTTTTGTAACTGCCTCGCAGCCTGCAACAGATCACCGCCACTGCTGACGGTATCGACAAGGCCGGGCTGCGTTGCCAGGCCCTGCACGCTTTGCTGTAACAGCGACAGGTAGCCGTTAATCCGGCTTGCGGCGTTGTCAGCCGCCGCCTGGGCCGTTACCTCGAACTGTTGATCACTGGCCGGCTGCAAAATCAGGAAAAAAACCAGAGCCAAAGCCAGAGCAGTGGCAACAACAACAATCAATGCCTGGCTCAAAGCGACACTGCCCAGTGTTCGCATGCGTTTCGCCGAACCTGTGTTCTTATCGGATTTGGTAGACGTTTTTTTTGCCCGCATTGAGGGCTTGGCATCCTCAGAATGGTCCGGGGCCTGACTGTCCGGGGTCTTCTTTTTGCCCAGCTTCATGGATTGTTCCTGCGTTTGTCATTGTTCCGGCTCACACTCACTTGCGGGCCTGGCAATTGCGACGGTCTCGCTGAGCTAATTCGCAAAGTATAGCTGCAACGCAGCTACTTTGGGGCGCTGCTGCCCATCACCAACGCTAGTTGCGGCCGGTTGAACCAAACCCACCCGTACCCCGGTGGCTGCTGTCGAACTCATCAACCACTTCAAATTCAGCTTGCACTACCGGTACCAGCACCAGTTGCGCCAAACGTTCTCCGGGCTCAACAGTAAACCGGGTTTGGCCGCGGTTCCAGCAAGACACCATCAACTCGCCCTGGTAGTCGGAATCAATCAAGCCCACAAGGTTGCCTAGCACAATGCCGTGTTTGTGGCCCAGGCCGCTGCGCGGGAGTATCAGCGCAGCCAGATCTGGATCCGCAATGTGAATCGCCAAGCCAGTACCAATCAGCTGGGTGTCGCCCGGTTCCAGCACCAGAGGCTGCGACAGACAGGCACGTAAATCCAGGCCCGCAGAGCCATCGGTGGCATAGGCGGGAAACGCTATGCTTTGGCCAATACGCTCATCCAATACACGGATCTGAAGTTTTTTGCGGGTCATGAAGGTTTCCGGTCAGAATTATTTTGGGGTGCATTCAGGCGCGGCGCAATCAGCGCCACCAGCTCGTGCGCAATCTGCTGCTTGGCACAGGGCCCAAGGTGAATCTGGTCGGTGGCGGTGAATACGCTGACGGCGTTGTTGTCGCTGTTAAAGCCCAGGCCAGGCACCGACACATCATTGGCCACAATCATATCCAGGCCCTTTTTGCGCATCTTGCTGATGGCGTAACGGGCAACGTCATTGGTTTCCGCCGCAAAACCCACGGTAAACGGTGCATCTGACCTCGCTGCCACGGCAGCCAGAGTGTCCGGGTTGCGCACCAGTGCCAGCGTCATCTCGGCGGCGGATTTCTTGAGTTTGTCACTGGCGTAATCCTGCGGGCGATAGTCAGCCACCGCAGCAGTGGCGATAAAAAGATCACAACCCTCATCAACCGCCACCATCGTTGTTTCAAGCATTTGTTCTGCGGTCATCACCGAGCGCAGGTTTATACCCGCGGGCGGGGGCAGGCTCACCGGCCCGCTAACCAGCACAACCTCAGCGCCGGCAGCGTGCGCAGCTATGGCCAGAGCGTAGCCCATTTTGCCAGAGCTGTGATTGCTGATATAGCGCACTGGGTCAATAGGTTCACGGGTTGGCCCAGCGGTGATCACCAGGCGTTTGCCAGCCAACACACCGCCGGCGCTATTATCGATTTGCGCTTGTTCCTGAGCCAGCGCCTGCATGATCTGCTCTGGTTCCAGCATGCGCCCTGGGCCGTTATCACCGCAGGCCTGCTGGCCTTCCGCCGGTCCCCACAGGCGAATCTGGGGGTCCGCTTGTAACAGCTGCACCACCCGCTGGGTGCGATGATTAGCCCACATGGCCTGATTCATCGCCGGCACCAGGGCAATGGGCACCTCGGCAGCACTGCACACCGTAGCCAGCAGATCATCGGCCATGCCCGCCGCCAGACGCGCCATAAAGTCTGCCGACGCCGGGGCCACGATGATCCGTTGCGCCCATTTCGCCAGCTCAATGTGGCCCATGCCAGCCTCGGCTTCCGGGTCTAGCAACGAGGTACGCACCGGTTGCCCGCTCAACGCCTGAAACGTCAGCGGAGTCACAAAAGCTTCAGCGCCACGGGTCATCACCACCTGCACCGAATGCCCCGCTTTTTTTAACAGCCGCACCAGTTCCGCCGTTTTATAAGCCGCGATGCCGCCGGTAACGCCAACAAGAATTCGTGTACCAGCCATAGGGGCTGCGTCCTCATGCGTTGCAAAAGCAGTAACATATCACGCCACAGCGCCACAGACAGCCCGCCGCAGAGTACACCTGCCTTACCAGCGCACTTTTTTTCCAGTAATCTGGAACCCGTTCCCATAGGCGGCGGCTCAAATCAGCCGCCCTTTCATTTGCAAGGATGCAATCATGAGAAACCCCCAGGCGACATCCCGTTCCGTTAAACCATCTACAGAGACCACTCGAGTGCCACCTACCAAGGCAACCTCAGCGGTAGCAGACAGCGCCGCCGCGGCACCGTTCGCGGCATTATGGCCTACCGATGAACGCCCCCGTGAGCGTTTGCTGGCCCACGGCTCAGGGTGCTTGTCAGACGCCGAGCTGCTGGCCATATTCCTGCGCACCGGCACCCGCGGCATGCCCGTGATGGAAATGGCCAGGTATCTTTTAGAAACCTTTGGCGGATTGCGCAGCCTGATGACCGCTTCCAGCCGTCAGTTCTGCAGCGTTAAAGGCCTGGGTACTGCCAAGTACGCGCAAGTGCAGGCGGCCATGGAAATGGCACGGCGGGTAACGGACGAACCTCTACGCCAAGGCGATCCATTAAAATCCCCGGAAGATACCCGGCGCTTCCTGGCCAGCCGCCTGGGCACTTACCCCCACGAAGTTTTCGCCGCCCTGTTTCTGGATAACCGGCACCGGGTAATCCATTATCGCGAGCTGTTCCGCGGCACCATTGACGGCGCCGCGGTGTACCCGCGGGAGGTGGTGCGCCAGGCGTTGGAAGACAACGCGGCAGCGGTTATATTTGCCCACAATCACCCAAGCGGTGTCGCCGAGCCCAGTCAGGCCGACATCGCACTGACCAAGCGCCTTAAAGATGCTCTGGCGCTAGTGGATATCAGGGTTCTTGACCATATGGTTGTGGGCCACGGTGAGGTAATATCACTGGCCGAACGGGGTTTGATGTAGACTTGGGTTAACCAAGCTCGGAAATTGAACAATTTACCAACAATTTTTTTGCGTTGGGCTGCCAGTTCTGGTATAAAAGCGTCCCTATTCTGGCGGCGTCTGGCGAGCTACGTTCGGTTTTTAGACGCGAACAGGAAGCTCTAATTGCCCCCTAGGCAACCAGAGACGCAATCAACGAATTCGATTATTAAGACCATAGTTCAAGGTCGGAGGCAAGTATGTCCAGAGTTTGTCAGGTTACCGGTAAGCGTCCGGTTGCTGGTAACAACGTATCCCACGCGATGAATCACACTCGTCGTCGTTTTCTGCCAAATCTGCAGAGCCATCGCTTTTGGGTTGAAACCGAGAAGCGCTTCGTGAAGCTGCGCGTATCCACCAAGGGTATGCGCATCATCGACAAAAAAGGTATTGACATCGTACTGGCCGATCTTCGTGCCCGTGGCGAGAAATTTTAAGGAGCCATATCATGCGCGAAAAAATCAAGCTGGTTTCATCAGCAGGTACGGGTCACTTTTACACCACCATGAAGAACAAGCGCAACACGCCGGAGAAAATCCAGCTGAGCAAGTTCGACCCGGTCGTACGTAAGCACGTGACCTACAAGGAAGCCAAGATCAAGTAGTTGATCCGGTGACCATAAAAAAACCCGACCATCGATGGTCGGGTTTTTTGTGGTTAAAAAACACTTTAAGGCAATTTTGGCGACGTTACATCTGTTTTTGGCAGGGTAACGTCCAAGGCGATGGGCAGATGATCTGACATCGGGTAACTGACCACGCCGGAGCTGTGAACCTGCAGGCTCGGGCTCACCAGAATATGGTCCAGCGCTTTTTCAGGGCGCCAGCTAGGAAAACTGTGAGCGTTTGCCGGCAACGGAATCAAGTCGGTCTGCTTCAGCGGCGTATTGGTCAGCAGCTGCTCCGCATGGGCGTTCATGTCGCCCATCAGCACCACGTGACGATAGTCGCTGATCAAGTCGTTAACAAAACCCAGCTGGCGCTGCTGGGCCGATTTACTCAGCGACAGGTGCATCATAACCAGCAACAGCGGGTCTTCCGGATTGCCGTACTTGGCGACTATCACACCACGGCCGGGAATCAACCCCGGCAAACGGTGCTCTTTTACCTCGAGCGGCCGAAACCGGCTCAGCAAGCCATTGCTGTGCTGGGCAAACTGACCCAGATTTCGGTTTAGCTGCTGATACCAATAGGGTATACCGGCGGCCTCGGCCAGGTACTGAACCTGGTTGATATGGCCACTGCGCAAACTGCCGCCGTCACACTCCTGCAGCGCAATAACGTCGTAATTGCTGAGCAGCGTGGCAATCCGGTCCAGATTTTCAAAACGGCTACGATGAGGCAACACGTGTTGCCAACTGCGGGTTAGGTAGTGCCGGTATGACGAAGTGCTGATGCCCACCTGAATATTGAACGTCAACAGCCGGATGTGACCACCTTCCGCAAAATCCGGAACGTGGTCCACACCCGATGAGCTGCCGCGAGTATCACCCGCGGAACGCCGCATATCATTCCACTGATTGCGCAAACGCTTGTACATAGCCACCTATATCTTAAGAATTCACGCGTTGCCCGCTCAACGGCTTCTCACGCTTATTCGCCGTCGCCGTGCTCTTGGGCAACCAGGTATTTAACCACCTCAATCGCCGCTTGCGGGCTACCGGCCGTAGAAGCGGTAACAATGTACTTGCCATTTACCAGCATAGTCGGTGTTCCGGTCACTCGCGCGCCGCGTATTTTGGCCTGCGCCTGCTGCATGCGGGCATTCACGCCAAAGCTTTTATAGTTCTTTAGAAATTCATCCGCATCCACACCGTGCTCGGCGACAAAGTCCGCCAGGGCTTCAGGCGTGTTCAGCTGTCGGCGCTCGACCACCAAAGCCTCGAACAGGGCATTGTGAACCTTATCCAGTTCACCCATGGCCTGCAGCGCATAAAACGCGTAAGCGTGGGGCTCCCAAGACTTACCCAACGCGGCCGGCAAGCGAACATAATCAACGTAGTCTGGCGCGTTGTTTTCGTACTCTTCGGATAACGGCTTGAATGAATAACAGTGCGGGCAGCCGTACCAGAACACCTCAGCGACCTCTATTTTATCGGCCTGATCGGTTCGCACCGGGTTATCCAGCGCTTTGTAGTGGGTGCCCTGCTGCCAATCCGCCGCCATAGCGGGTAATGCAATGGCCATAGTTCCCGCCAGTACGGCGGCCTTTATCACTGTCTTAATCATTCACTGTCTCCGACTTGTTGATTACGTAAGGTAGGGTTATGACCACAGAGGGCGAAAAAGTTCCATTCACACCAGCACCAACCGGGTTACCGTCCAGTAAATAACAAAAAACCCTGCTCAGGCAGGGTTTTTTTGCTAAAACAACTGCCTGACTCAGTTAAGCCCAGAAACGTAGCTGGCAACAGCTTCAATTTCAGCATCGGTCAACTTGGATGCCACGTCCATCATGATCGCTGCGTTATTGCCGTTGGCACGAGTACCGTCCTGGTAGGCGTGCAACTGCTTGGCCACGTATTCCGCGTTCTGGCCACCCAGTGCCGGGTAACCACCAGGCGCGTTGCCATGCCCTTGCGGGTTGTGACAACCGGCACAGGATGGAACACCCGATGCCATATTACCGCCGCGATACAAGGCCTGACCCTGAGCAACCAAATCCGGATTAGCCTGGTTTACACCCCTGTCCTGGCCGTCAAAATAGGCCGCAAGATCTTGCAGATCCTGATCGGACTTACCCGTTAGCTGACCGGTCATTTCAACAATGACACGCTGATCTTGCTGGATGGCAACCAATTGGTTGTGCAGATATTTTTCACCCAAACCCGCAATTTTCGGGTACAAGCCCATTATTGGCTTCGCGCCACCCTGGCCATGACAGGCCTGGCATGCTGCTGCGTTCTGTTCACCTGCTTGAGGATCTCCTGCCCCGTGCGCCATCGCTGTAAGGCCGACACCGAGAACAACTCCTGCGATCAGTTTCTTCATGCTCGCTCCGCTTCTCTCATCTTAAAATATTCTTGGTTGTGCAGCCGTAAGGACTGGACCGTTCAGGCACAATACCGGGGCTGAAACTGCGGACACGCCAAGCGCACCGCCCGGAATTGGTGTAGCATTATACATTAATCCCTGCTAACTGAAATCCAAAGGAAAGCCAACAGCCGTGGACTCTGATCTGACTCAAAAAAACCTGTCATTCAATAGCGCCCGATTTATGGTCAGCGCGTCGAAGCTGAACGAATGCCCGGCGGATATTGGCGCAGAAGTCGCTTTTGCCGGCCGCTCCAACGCCGGCAAATCCAGCGCACTAAACACCATCACCGTAAATGGCAAACTGGCGCGAACCAGCAAAACCCCCGGGCGCACCCGGCTAATCAACTTTTTTTCGCTAAACCGGGAAAATGCCCGGCTAGTAGACTTGCCCGGTTACGGTTATGCCAGAGTGTCTCGTGACATGAAAGACGACTGGCAAGCCCACTTGGGGCATTATTTGAACGATCGCCGCTGCCTGCGCGGCCTGGTATTGGTTATGGATATTCGCCACCCACTGACCGAATTCGACCAAACAATGGTCCAATGGTGCCAGCACAACACCATGCCGCTGATGATTCTGGCGACAAAATCCGACAAACTGAAATTTGGCCAGGCTAAAACGGCCATGCTGGGCATTCGCCAGAAGCTGAACGAGTTCAGCTGCGTGCAGCATTTAATCATGTTCTCCTCCAGCAACAAAACCGGCCTGGATGAATGCCGCCAGGCGCTGACTCAGTGGCTGGAAGCAGAGCCGGAAGCCACCGCCGAAGAGCCGTAAACTGCTGCGTAATAATAACCCACGCCTTCAACCCAAGCCAGACATGAAAAAAGCCGGCCTAAAGTAATTCGGGCCGGCCAACGTCAGGGTTTGCGACGTGCTAAAACCTGAAAGCCCCTTCCTTGAGCTTCCAAACAAACACGGGAAACGTCCGGATTCCCCATGTTAACTGCTTTGATGTTCCGCCTGGCAAAAAGTTCCCGGGCGATAAGTCTCCCGCAGTGCCAACACCGGTTCGCGATATTCCGGGGTCACGTGGGGCAGCTCCAGAGTTAACACCTGATAGATACCCTGCTTCAACTCTGCCAGCGATAGGACCGCTGGTTCTTCGGTGGCGTGAGCGGTTTTTAGATAGGCCATCCAGTTGGTAATTACCAGCCAGACATTCAGCGCCATGGCGGAACGCAGCGGCTCGGGACGCGGCGTAATAATGCCACCGCTGGCGAGCTGGTTAAAAATACCGTTGATAGCGCTCAGGCAACGGCCGGTAAAGTCACCATAGCCTGCGCGCAGGCGTGGATCTGCGTCTAGCAGTGACTCCAGGTCACGATGGAAAAACCGGTATTGCCACAAACCGTCGAACACGGCCTCCAGGTACCAGGCCAGGTCTGCCAGCACCAAGGGCTGGCTGCCAGGTGCGGTCAGGTAATAATCAACCTGCTGCTGATAGGCTAGAAACAGCTCGTAAACAATGTCGGCCTTGTTGCGGAAGTGGTAGTAAAGATTGCCAGGCGAAATAGTCAGTTCTGCCGCAATGTGGTTGGTGCTTATCGCACGCTCACCACTTTCATTAAACAGCTGCAGACTGGTCTGCAGAATTCGGTCTCGGGTTTTCATAAAGTCGCCAAAAATCGAAAAATCAACGCTCACGCACACGTCAGCGGATGCAGCGGGCGCGTCTGTTTACGCCGCTTGACTCACTAGAGTATATACTCTAATAATGAATTTTAACGCAACCAAAGTGCGTTTTGCACTGACACACAGGGAGTCTTTCTAATGGGCGCAACCCTCGCAACCGCCGCTGCAAAGAACACCAACAGGTCGGCGGCAGACACGGAAAACCCGGCAGAGAATAGCGCCGAGCAGATTGGTTATACCCACGCCGTTTTCCAAAAACAGCAGCAGGCGTTTCGCGCCCAGCCTATGCCGACAGCCAACGAGCGCCGCGACAACCTGAATCGATTGAAACAGGCGCTGCTGAGCTGGCAAGACCTACTCATAGCAGCCATTGATAAAGACTTTGGCTGCCGTTCGAAAGATGAAACCCTGATTGCCGAAATCATGCCTTCCGTGCAGGGCATCAACTACACCCTGAAACATCTCGACAGCTGGATGAAACCTTCAAAACGGCACGTATCCATGCTGTTCCGCCCTGCCAGCAACCAGGTGCATTACCAGCCTAAAGGCGTGGTGGGGGTGATTGTGCCCTGGAACTACCCGCTTTACCTGGCCATCGGGCCTTTGGTCGCGTCGCTGGCCGCGGGCAACCGCACCATGGTGAAAATGTCGGAGTTTACCCCGCACACTTCCGCGCTGATGAAAGAGCTGGTGGAAGCCACCTTCGACGAGGATCAGGTAGCCGTTATTCTGGGGGACGCCAAGGTCGCCGCAGACTTCTCCGAGCGGCCGTTCAACCATTTGCTGTTCACCGGTTCAACCTCGGTGGGCAAGTTGGTGATGCAGGCCGCGGCCAAAAACCTGACACCAGTCACCCTCGAGCTTGGCGGCAAATCACCGGCGATTGTCGCAACCGACGTACCACTGGAGGACGCAGCCCAGCGCATTGCCTTTGGCAAGGCATTCAGCGCTGGCCAAACCTGCGTAGCACCAGACTACGTGCTTTGCCCGGCTGACCGGGTGGCTGCTTTTGTTGAGGAATACCGCAAACAATTCAGCGCCATGTACCCGTCACTGCTGGACAACACCGACTACACGGCGATTATCAACCAACGCCAGTACCAGCGCCTGCAGGGTTATCTGGATGACGCCCGCAGCAAAGGCGCGGAACTCGTCGAGATCAACCCTGCTAACGAAATTCTGGATGCCGCGAGCCACAAATTACCGCTGACGTTACTATTGAACACAACGGCGGATATGCGGGTGATGCAGGACGAAATATTCGGCCCCATTCTGCCTGTTGTGGCTTACGAAACGCTGGACGACGCCCTGCTCTTTATTAACGATCGCCCGCGCCCGCTGGCCTTGTATTACTTCGGTTACAACCGGGAAGAACAGCAAAAAGTCGTGGCCAACACCCACTCCGGCGGCATGTGCATAAACGACGCGTTGATGCATGTAGCTCAAGACGACCTGCCGTTCGGTGGCATTGGTGACTCCGGAATGGGGCATTATCACGGCAAAGAAGGGTTTCTTACCTTCAGCCATCAGCGTGGAATTTTTGCCAAGCAGAAGTTCAACAGCGGCAAAATGGTGTACCCGCCCCACGGCGGTGTTGCCCACAAGCTGATCTACAAACTGTTTATTCGCTGATTCAGTTGCGCCTGGCCCGTCGCGAAACATCGCTGGCGCTGCTATTCTGCGTAAAGTAGCAATAGAGCGACAGGAGCTGTAAATGCCAAAAGTTATTTACCCGGGTACGTTTGACCCCATCACCAACGGCCATACCGATCTGATTGAACGGGCTAGCCGGCTATTCGACGAAGTGGTGGTGGCGGTGGCTTATAACTCCAAGAAAAAGCCCTTACTGGAGCTGGAAGAACGCTGCGAACTAGTCCGCCAGGCCACAGCCCATGTTCCCAACGTGACGGTCATGGGCTTCAGCAATTTGTTAGCAGAATTTGTGCGATCGCAGAACGCCACCGTTATTTTGCGCGGCCTGCGGGCGGTATCGGATTTTGAATACGAATTTCAGCTGGCAGACATGAACCGCCGCTTGGCGCCGGAACTGGAGAGCGTGTTCCTCACGCCAACCAATCATCTGTCTTATATATCATCTACTCTGATCCGCGAGATTGCGTCCTTGGGCGGGGATGTATCCGAATTTGTTGATCCGGCGGTGCAAGCCGCGTTGAAAAACAAATTCAGCTAAAGCAGAACACCCGAACCGGGCTATTCCCTGAGCCAGACCAACACCAGCCAGCACGCCAAACCAGGCGGCTGGCCAGACACCTCGCTTACAACAGCGGCGGCAGCGGAATGGGCCGGCCGTTGACGTTCAACACCAAATCTTTCAACGTTGCCTTCAGTAACAGGCGATCACCTTCCGTAATCAACAACCCATCTTTAATCAACGGCGCTGTTTGCATCCGCACATCTTCGTTGTTTTCAGCCAGGGCCAGCGGTATGGATAACTCCATTTCACCTTCAAGCGCCGGCATGATCAGTAACGATTCAGAATCACCCGTAGCCCCAGGATGGGTTATCAGCACTTTGCCCTGCAACGGCCCGTCAGGGCTGACCAGATGAATGTCCGGGAAACCCACACTGAAGCCCGCTGCGGCTAAAAGCTGCATCGACTCGCCTACGTCTGACATCGCCTGCATTTGTTGTTGAAACGCGGTTGGGTCGCCGTTTTCGGCGGCAAATGCCGCCAGCTGCATATCCGTCACGCTGCGACTAACAGCGTTCCAGGCCTCTACGTTCAGGCCCTTCAGCGCAAACTCAATGCGGTGTGGCCCCAGGGTATCCCCTGCCAACTGCAGCTCATCCAGTTTGATAGTGATGAAAGAATCCAGAGCGCTGTTGTCGTTTATCGCTTCGCTGTTCGAATAGAGTGACAGACCGCGCAGCATAATGGCGTCAGCGTTTGCAGGCATCAACTCCAGACCCTGCAAAGCGAGGGTGCCCTCGCCGATCCAGATGTCACCGCTCAGACGCTGCATTTCCTGCTCCAGCGTCAGATCACTGAGGCGCAGATCTGCCTCTTCCGAGGCAATCACCAGCGACGGCCAGTCTGCACTGATATCCACAGCGTCTGCGCCAAGGCTGCCATTTACGCGCACCACACCACCACTGCCAAAGACAGTTTCCACGTTATCGTCATCAGTAATGCTGAACTTGGGCACGGTCAGCTCGGCTACCGCAGAACCCCAAAGCCGGGTTTCTGCGGTCAAGCGCGGGGCATCATCGCCAAACCAGCTTTCGCCTGCCGGGGTCCAGCCGTTCGCGGGTTGGAATTCAGTCAAGTTGCCCGTCAGGCCATGGCTCACATTTGCCCGATAAGGCACGCTGATCTCATCATCGTTTGCCGGGTTACGTAGCAACAGCGTGCCTTCAAACTCGGAGTTCCAGAAACCGCGATCGTAACGCCCGATTTGCATTTCCAGCAAAGCCTGAGAACGGTTCACTTCCTGTGTTACCTGCTGCCATTGCTGTTTCGCCAGGTAGCCTGTGCCCCAGGGCAGGGCAACAACTACCACCACCAGCAATCCGGCGGATGCCATTATCCATTGTCGTTTCAAAGAGTTCTCCAGTCATACCACATTAATAAATCAGGATTTGGCGGTCAGCCGCTCCAGCAACACCAACTGCGAAGCCAGCCTTGGCTCGCCCTCCGCCGGTTCGTTCTGTTCATAACTGCCATCAGCCTGCAACACCCAAGACTGGCAGTTATCAGCAAGATAGGTATTCAAATCGTCTTGCAAGCGCTCCACCAGCGCCGGCTCCTCCACCGGGAAGGCGACTTCAACCCGCCTCAGCAGGTTACGTTCCATGCCGTCGGCGCTGGAGCAATACACCTGGGTTTGGCCATCGTTACCAAAATAGTAAACCCGGGTATGCTCCAGAAAGCGCCCAATAATCGAGCGCACGCGAATATTGCACGACAATCCAGGTACCTGAGGCCGCAGACAACAGATACCGCGAATAATCAGGTCTATCTGCACGCCGGCCTGGGACGCACGATACAGCGCTTTGATCAATTGAGGCTCGGTCAGGCCGTTGAACTTGAAAATAATCCGGCCATTCTCACCCAGGCGGGTTTCCCGCTCAATCAGTTGCAGTATTCGCGAATGCAGAGTGAATGGCGAGTGGAACAGTTTCTTGATTTTTAACGCCTTGCCCATACCGGTCAGTTGCTGGAACAGTTTGTTCACATCGTCGCCGATAGATTCGTCGCAAGTCATAAAGCTGTAGTCGGTGTACAGGCGAGCGTTGGCGGCATGATAGTTACCCGTGCCCAAGTGCACATAGCGCCGCAAGCGGCCTTCTTCGCGACGCACAATCAGAATCATTTTGGCGTGGGTTTTGTAGCCCACTACCCCGTACACCACAATCACCCCGGCTTCCTGCAGGCGACTGGCCAGCTCCAGGTTTTCCTCCTCGCTGAAGCGCGCCCGCAACTCGATAACAACGGTGACTTCTTTACCGCGGCGAGCAGCATCGGCCAAGGCTTCGGCCACTTCGGAGTTGGCACCGGAGCGGTACAAGGTCTGACGAATGGCCAGCACCTGCGGATCTTTGGCGGCCTGGCGCAGCAAATCCACCACCGGGCTGAAGTTTTCATAGGGATGGAGCAACAGAATCGGACGCTTTCGGATACTGTCAAACATGGAGTCACGACTGCGAATCTGGCGCGGGATCACCGGGGAAAAACCGGAATAGCTCAGGTCCGGTCGGTTCACTAGCCCCCCCACCGCCAGCAGCCGGGTCAGGTTTACCGGGCCGCGCACCTCATAGAGGTCACGCTCGGTCAGGCCAAACTCGGTCAGCAGAAACTGAACCAGCTCTTGCGGGCAATTATCCGCCACTTCCAGGCGCACACCGTCACCAAAGCGGCGGCTCAGCAACTCACCACGAAGGGCCGATGCCAGGTCTTCCAGATCGTCTTCCAGCTCCAGATCCGCATTACGGGTCAGGCGAAACTGGTAACAGCCTTTGATTTCCATGCCGGGGAACAGCTCGTCGGTATGGGCGTGAATCATCGACGACAAAAACACCAGATTGTCGCCGCCGTTGCACACATCGTCCGGCAGCCGCACTAGCCGCGGCAAAGACTTCGGCGCCGGCACTATGGCCATGCCGGTTTCGCGGCCAAAGGCGTCTTTGCCGTCCAGCTCCACAATAAAGTTGAGGCTTTTATTCACCAGCCGCGGAAATGGGTGCGATGGGTCCAGGCCAATGGGGCTGACCACCGGTAGAATCTCTTCGTCAAAATAGGTGCGCACCCATTGGGCCTGAGCCGGGGTCCATTCGTGCCGGCGCACAAAGTGGATATTCTGCTTTTCCAACTCCGGAATCAGCACGTTGTTCAAGATATCGTACTGTTCGTCAATGTACTCGTGAGCCACACGGCTGATTTCCGCCAGTAACTGTTCCGGCTGCAGTCCGTCGGCGTAGACTTGTTCCCGGCCGTACTTCAACTGCTGGCGAATGCCCGCCACGCGAATTTCGAAGAATTCGTCCATGTTGCTGCTGAATATGCAGCAAAAAATGAGCCGGGTGATCAGCGGGTGGGTGTCGTCCAGGGCCTGCTTCAACACCCGGTGGTTGAACTGCAGTTGACTCAGTTCGCGGTTGAAGAAATTTTCGCAGGCGTCCAGGCTCAGACTTTCCTCGGGCGAAGGCACAGTGTCTGCTGCGGGCAACGTGGCCTCATTGTCGGCAATCTTCAGATTGCCCTTTTTACTGGTCATTGGCTTACCGTCCTTGTTTTGTTACTGCGCTCTCAGCGCGGGCCCTGAGCGACCCCGCACTGCGGGTCATTTCTGTTTCATCAGCCGCGCGGCGCGAATAGCAAAGTAGGTCAGGATACCGTCGGCGCCGGCTCGGCGCATGGCCATAAGGCTTTCCATCATCACCGCATCGCCGTCCAGCCAGCCATTTTGTGCTGCGGCCATGTGCATGGCGTATTCGCCACTGACCTGGTACGCGAACGTGGGCACCTGCAACTCGGTTTTCACCCGTCTGACAATGTCCAGGTACGGCATGCCCGGTTTTACCATCACCATATCGGCGCCTTCGGCGATGTCCATGGCCACTTCGTGCAAGGCTTCATCGCTATTGGCCGGGTCCATCTGGTAAGTGGCCTTGTTACCTTTGCCAAGGTTGCCGGCAGAGCCTACCGCATCGCGAAATGGGCCGTAATAGGCAGACGCGTACTTCGCGGAATAGGCCATGATGCGGGTGTTCACGTAGCCCGCGTCTTCCAGGGCTTCGCGGATCGCAATAATGCGACCGTCCATCATGTCTGACGGTGCAATGACATCGGCACCGGCTTCGGCCTGAGACAGTGCTTGTTTCACCAACGCATCTACGGTGATGTCGTTCAGCACATAGCCGTTGTCATCAATAATGCCGTCCTGGCCGTGCGTGGTAAACGGGTCCAGAGCGGCGTCGGTAATCACACCCAGCTCCGGATGGGCCTGTTTCAGCGCACGTACAGCCCGCTGCGCCAAACCCTGGGGGTCCCAGGCGCCAGAGCCCTCCAGGTCTTTATGCTCGGCAGGCACCACCGGGAACAGAGCAATAGCCGGTATTCCCAACTCCACCACTTCGGCAGCCTGGGCTACCAGAAGGTCAATACTCAAACGCTCCACGCCGGGCATAGAGGCCACGGCTTCGCGCTGGTTTTCGCCATCCAACACAAACACAGGGAAAATCAGATTATCAGGCGACAGCTGGTTTTCACGCACCAAGCGGCGGGAAAAATCACTGGCGCGGTTGCGGCGTAAACGGGTGGCGGGAAACATGCGGGGAGTCAGATTCGACACGGAACCTCCGGATTGGCAAAAAGAGTGGTACAAAAATAAAAGCCGGCTGCGAACGTCGGCACCGGTTTTTATGATACACCTCGGCCGCCAAGCTTGCAGTTGCGGTAACCGTGTATACAAAAAGGCCCGGGCAATGTCGCCCAGGCCTGGCATCACTTTTAGACTAATTAAGGCTTAGAGTGCACGGCCGTTAAAGCCTGCGTCCACTTTGCTGCCGCCATCACTACGAAGCCCATTCGCCACTTCACTGATGGTGCCGCCCTGGCTCAGGAAGGCCTCAATGTCAGCCTGCAACTGGGCACGAACCCGGGCGCGACCCGCAATGGAATGGGTGTTTTCAGCGTCGGCAGACCAGCCGCCGGATGTTTCCAGATTGCTTTCGTCGAATTCACTCATGTTGTTCTCCATCAACGAAAACCAAAAATATGAACACTAAAGGCCACAAGCCAGCAGCATTCCATTTCGACAGAATTCCACACGTTGGATTGTCTTGGCGTCTTTATAATCCGTAAACGATGACAAGGCCATTTATTGGCAAACACTTTTTCATAATTTTTTGTAACAAACTACAAGACATTGATTTTAAATGTTATTAACTTGTCTGCCCAGATCGCAAAAGGACAAAATTCTATGCGGGCAAAGGGGCTGCATAGCACTTACCTTGCTAGCCCCACTGCTAATTCAGGTCGGCATCAACCTAAGGCAGGCTCGGGCCAGAACTGGATTAGCGAACGTTCAACAAACCCGCTACCCGCTGCCGAAGCGCTGGCACAACCTCAGCTTCAAACCAGGGATTACGGCGTAACCACAGATTATTGCGAGGACTGGGGTGTGGCATGGGCAGCTGCGCCGGCCAGTACGCCCGCCAGTTCTGCGCGTTAGCCGTAACGGTGCCTGCAGGGTTCGCCAAGTGCCAATTGTGGGCGTATTGTCCAATCATCAGAGTCATGACCACATTGGGCAAGCGTTGCAGCAGGGCACTGCGCCAGGCCGGCGCGCATTCGGGTCGCGGTGGCAAATCGCCGTTTTTACCGGTGCCCGGGTAGCAAAAGCCCATAGGCAGAATAGCCAGCTGGCGTTCATCGTAAAATGTCTCGCGACCAATACCCATCCACTGACGCAGTCGATCGCCGCTGGGGTCGTTAAAGGGCAGGCCAGTTTCATGCACCCGGCGCCCGGGCGCCTGGCCTACCACCAGAATCCTTGCCGACTCTGCCATCTGGATCACCGGGCGAGGGCCGTAGGGCAAATTTTCAGCACACAGGGTGCACGCCCGTACCCGGCTCAGCAACTGTTCGAACGGCAAACTTGCAAGTGAATCTGTCATCGGCGTACCTTGGCAAACTGGGGACAGATTTCAAATCTGTCCCCGATTGAGAGCTGTCCCCTACCTTCCAAATCTGAAGGAATCGTGAATGTCTGACGCATTACGCAAACTGCTCAAAGAGTCGGCGCAGGCTCCGGCGATCACCCCACACATCGGCGTGCTCACCCTGCACTTTCAACTTTATGCCTGTGATGATCTGAAAGCCAAGCGCAAAGTGTTTGCGCCATTAAAAACGATCTGGGGTAAAGAACCGGACCTAGCGGTGGCCGAAACCGACCATCATGACACCCTGGATTGCGCCACCTGGACTGTCGTGGCGCTGGGCTCGTCGTCACAGCAGATCAGCCAGCGCTTAGACCAGATCGAAAAAGCCATCAGCGAACGCATTGATGCCGCCATTCTGGACGTCGATCGGCAGCTGCTGTAAAGCACACTTAATGAGGCGCCGCCCAATGTGGCGTAACCACTTTTCACGCCGTATACTACGGCTCCTCCAGCAGACCGCGCGTGGCGCCCTATGACCGGAATTAAAAAATCCGCCCAGGCCTCTGTAGAGGCAATGTATCGTGTTTTCACGATTCCTGAGGCACCCGATTCTACCCTGAGCCGGATTGACCAGGACATATCCCGTAATCTTGCCGGTTTTCTTCAGGATCACATTGTTGCGGTAGAGCGCGACCTGGCCGACGTTGAGAAGAATTTCTCCGAATACAGCGTGCCAGAAAAGCCCATATTTGTGTCTGAGCAAACCCAGTTTCTGCTCGACAAACTGGTGGCGAACTCGGTACACACCGCATCACCGGCTTTTATCGGCCACATGACGTCGGCACTGCCCTATTTCATGCTGCCGCTGTCGAAAATCATGATTGCCCTGAACCAGAATCTGGTGAAAACCGAAACCTCCAAGGCGTTTACACCTCTGGAGCGCCAAGTGCTGGGCATGATTCATCGGCTGGTGTTCGAAGAAGACGGTTCGTTCTACCGCAAATGGATGCACAACCCCCGCTACGCGCTGGGCGCCATGTGTTCCGGCGGCACCGTTGCCAACCTGACTGCGCTGTGGGTAGCCCGCAACCGCGCGTTTCCGGCGGAAGGTAACTTCCGCGGCTTACAACAGGAAGGCCTGTTCCGCGCTTTGAAATATTACGGTTACGAGGGCGCCGCTATTGTTGTGTCGCGCCGCGGCCATTATTCCCTGAACAAAGCCGCCGACGTATTGGGCCTGGGCCGCGATGCATTGGTGACTGTGGCAACCGACAGCAACAACCGTATCCAGATTGATGCGCTGCGGGAAAAATGCCTGCAGTTGCAGAAACAGAAAATCAAGGTGATTGCCCTCTGTGGCGTTGCCGGCACCACCGAAACCGGCAACGTAGATCCGCTGGAAGCCATGGCCGATATCGCCCGCGAATTCGGCGCACACTTCCACGTAGATGCCGCTTGGGGTGGGCCAACCCTGTTTTCCCGACGTTATCGTTCGCTGCTAAAAGGCATTGAAAAAGCCGACTCGGTCACCTTTGACGCTCATAAACAGCTTTACGTACCCATGGGCGTGGGTTTGGTGGTGTTCCGCGACCCCAGTCTGGCCAGTGCGGTTGAACACCACGCCCAGTACATTATCCGCAAAGGCTCGCGGGATTTGGGCAGCACCACGCTTGAGGGCTCGCGCCCGGGCATGGCGATGCTGATTCACTCTGGCCTGAAAATTCTGGCCCGAGAAGGTTATGAACTGCTGATTGACGCAGGCATTGGCAAGGCCCGAACCTTCGCGGCCATGATTGATGAGGCTGAAGATTTTGAGCTGATCACCCGGCCCGAACTGAACATTCTGACCTATCGCTACTGCCCGCCACAGGTCCGGCAGGCTCTGGAAGGTGCCGATGAAATGCTGGCGGAAAAGATCAACACCAGCCTGAACCGCATCACCAAGTTTATCCAAAAAACCCAGCGTGAAAGGGGTAAGGCGTTTGTCTCCCGCACTCGTTTGGAGCCGGACAACTACTTCAACTTCCCCTGCATTGTGTTCCGCGTGGTGCTGGCCAACCCGCTGACCACCACTGACATACTGTCTGACATTCTGGCCGAGCAACGGCTGCTGGCCGGCGAAGACGGTATTGCCGACGAAATGGCAATTCTGAACAACCTGGCCGTCGGCGCCAGGGCGCACGCCTAAGCGCTTCTAATCAGTTCTAAACAAACAGAACAAACAATAACGGCGCCATAAGGCGCCGTTATTGTTGCAACTGTGTAGGACGCTTCAGGAGATCTTAATAAAGCGCGTCTTCATCGTCTAACACTTCGTGAATGATGTCTAAAAACATGCGGTCAGCATCGCTCCACTTTTCCGGAATGCGAATACTGGTGCTGGAGCTGATTTCCCGCGCGATAGCCTCGTCAGAATTGGGCTCGCCTTTGTGCTTGCGGGCAATGTCCATCGATCTGACCGCAATGGTGGGTTCGCTCATTACTTTCTTGATAAACACCCTCAGCTCGTTAATTATCCTGGCTTGGTTGCTTTCAACGGATGTACTCATAAGCTCACTCCCCAACAAATAAAATTGCGGAAGCTATCACTCCCACGTCGTGTTACTCAGTATGGGCAAACTCGCCTTGAACGGCTAGTGTCCCGTTTCGCTAATTCGTTAGCCAAACAGGACACTAAATCATCAGCCCGCGCAGGGTGAAAAACAACACGGCAGCAATCGACGCCGACGCCGGCACGGTAATAATCCAGGCCGCTGCAATGCGGGTCAGATGGGAACGCTTAACCATCTCTTCCCGGTAGACTTTCTTCAGCCGTTTGCGGTCGTTTTTTGTCAGTGGCACCTGTTTTTTATTTTTCTTCGCACGCTTGAGCAAGTTTTCCATTTCCTCAACCGAGGCGTTACGGAAGTCGTCCAGAAATGGCTTCACACGTTCGCGCTCTGCGGGGTCACGCTCTTCCATGATCTTGTGCAGTTGGGTGGCGTAATTCGACTTCAGATACTCACGCAGGAAGCCAACGCCAAACACGCCGCCAATGGCGATGTGGGTGGAACTCACCGGCAGTCCAAGTTGCGACGCCAAAATGACGGTCAAAGCGGCCGATAGCGCAATACAGAAAGCGCGGGTTTTATCCAGCTCGGTGATTTCACTGCCCACGGTTTTAATCAGCCGCGGACCAAACAGCATCAGGCCCAACGCGATACCCAAGGCGCCTACCGCCATCACCCATAAAGGAATACTGGAGGACGTCATCACGCCGCCGTTGACCAGGGCATCGTTTATAGCTGCTAGGGGCCCAATGGCATTGGCTACGTCGTTGGCACCGTGAGCGAAACTGAGCAGCGCCGCGGCAAAAATCAGCGGCCAGGTGAACAGCGTGTTTACACCGGCGGCGTTATTTTCCATAGTCGCGGCTTTGCGGTTAACCAACGCGCGTATCGCGAAGAAGGCCACCGCGGCAGCCACCAGACCCACCAGCGAAGCACCCATAAAGTCCAGCGACACAAGCTTTTTCAGGCCTTTGAGCATTAGATACGTGCCAAACGCCCAGGCCATACCGGCCACCAGCCAGGGCACAAAAATGCGCGCTGCCGCGATAACATTGCGCCGGTACAACACGGTGCGGTTTATCAGGTACAAAAACAGAGCGGCCAAAGCACCACCCAACACCGGTGAAATTACCCAGCTGGCCGCGATTTTACCCATGACTCCCCAATCCGCAATGCCCCAGCCTCCGGCAGCAATACCCGCCCCCAGCACCCCGCCCACAATAGAATGGGTGGTAGACACCGGAGCGCCCATCCAGGTCGCCAGGTTCAGCCACAGCGCGCCGGCCAGCAGGGCTGCCGTCATCAACCAGACAAAGGAGCGGTCGTCACTCAAATTAGACGGATCGATAATCCCGCCCTTGATGGTAGACACCACGTCGCCGCCGGCAATCAACGCGCCAGCGGCTTCAAAGACAGCTGCCAGAGCCACCGCGGCGCCCAGCGACAAAGCGCCAGAGCCCACCGCCGGCCCAACATTGTTGGCAACATCGTTGGCACCGATGTTGATGGCCATATAGCCACCAATCACGGCGGCAGCCATCAGCAGCATGCCGTTTGGCAGGCCACTCGCAAACGAGCCGACCGACAACCAAACACCCAATAAAAACAATAGGCTGATGCCAACCCGAAAGCGTTCCGTAGAAGGGCTGGTAAGAAGTGTGTCCAGAAATCCGCTTGAACGGCTCATATCATGGAATATCTCATGTGGCATGGCGTCATCTGACTGCAGAAAAACTGCAGGCGGCACTATAAAATTTTTGCAATGAAATTGAAATAAATCCGGCATAAATCACCGTATTGCAAAAAACGACCGGTCAGGGCTATTATCTCAACCTGAAAATGGTTGCAGCTGCTTCTCATTACCAGCAACTCATCACCAGAAACCCAAACCTCACTCAATTGTTCGGAATTTTTTATGAAAGCCATCCGCATTCTTGTTGGTAGCGTTTACGGTGGCGCTCTGATGAGTGCCCGAGCCGTCGAAAAGACACTGACGCCGCTCGGTTACCGTGTAACGGTTCTGGAAGAGCCACAGCTGTCTGACATCACCGACAACAATGACGCCCTGCTGGTGTGCACCTCTACCACTGGCCAGGGTGAACTGCCCTCAAACATCCTGCAGTTTTATGTGGATTTGCGGGACCAGCTGCCACAGCAGCCAGGCCGCCCGTTTGGCAGCATCGTGCTGGGTGACAGCTCTTACGGCGACACCTTTTGCGGCGCCGGCGAACTGATCGAAGAAGCGCTCTACGAAACCGCCGCGCGTAAAGTGGGTGACACCCTGCGCATCGACGCCATGGAAACCATGGAGCCCGAGATCGAGGCCGCTGAGTGGGCGCAGGAATGGGTCAAACAACTAGAAACACTTGCCTAAGACACAAACCAAAATGCCAGTCAGAGCTGTTTACCCCGGCTTTGACGGGTTCATTTTGTACAGCTACTGGCCTTTTCGCAGGCGAATCAAGCCTTCCTGTGCACAGGAAGCGACTATGTCGCCGGAAGCATTGTAGAAACTACCACGATTCAACCCCCGCCCTGCCGCCGCACTCGGGCTGTCTTTGTCATACAACAACCACTCGTCCATGCGAAAATCACTGTGAAACCACATAGCGTGGTCCAGACTGGCTACCCGCAAGCCGGCATCCCAAAACTTGACCCCGTGGGGCACCAGCGACGTGCCCAGAAACGAAAAATCCGAGGCATAGGCCAATAAGCAGCGGTGCAGCACCGGGTCATCCGGCAAGGTACCCCTTACCCGTACCCAATCCTGGGCTCGGGGTGGGCGGGGTTCGGGATGTAGCGGGTCACCCGGGGCGACCGGGCGGAACTCCACCGGCCGGTCGCGCGTCAGCAGATGGCGCAGGGCTTCAGAAACATGGGGCGCCAGCAGTTCGCCCAGCTCCTGTTCGGTCTTCAGGGTTTCCGGCGCCGGCACCTGTGGCATTTCAAACTGGTGTTCAAGACCTTCCTCATCGCTTTGGAAAGACGCACAACAGGTCAAAATTTCCTTGCCTTCCTGGCGCGCGGTAACCCGCCGAACAGAAAAGCTCCCGCCATCGCGCACCCGCTCCACTTCATAATCAATGGGCATGCGCTGATTACCCGGGCGCAAAAAATAAGCATGCAGAGAATGACACAGGCGGTCCTCCACGGTACGGCTGGCGGCCATCAGCGCCTGGCCCAGAACCTGGCCGCCGAATACGTTGGGAAATCCCAGATCTTCGCTGTCACCCTGGAAGTGATCTACGCCGGTAGCGCTCACGTTCAGCAAGTCCACCAGTTTTCGGGTTATATCCAGCATGCCGGCTCCTGTTGAGTGATAATAAGCAAACGACCTAAATTCTCACCCAGGGCGCGCGGCCTGGCAATGAAAACCGACCATTCGCGCTCAGGAAACTGCATTATGCAACGCTGGCAACTGCCGCGACAACGCCTGTTTCTCCATGGCAAAGCGACCGGTTAGCGCGAAGCCTAACAGCGCCCCTTCTGGACTATTAAACAGGGCTTTCACGTGATTACCATCCTGCTCGACCTGCCAATGCCCTTCCGCGCCCACCGGTGGTGGGTTTACCGCCGCCGGGCAGCAAGGTGTTTTTATCATTACTGGCATGGCCGGGTAGAGCACCTCGCTGAGCTCGCCGCTCAGGGTTTTTGCCAACGCACGGGCGCTCGCCATCAGCGGCATAACATACAGCAGCAGTTGGCCGTCCACCTCGGCACAGTCGCCCAGGGCATACACATCCGGCGCCGAGGTTTCCAGCGCCCGATTCACCACAATACCGCGGTTCACCGCCAGCCCGGCCTGTTGTGCCAGTTCGGTCCGCGGCCTTAGCCCCACCGCCGAAATCACCACATCGGCCTGCAGTTGCCGGCCGTTGGCCAGCGCCAGGGTTACTCCGCCATCGGTTCCGGCCGGCACTTGCTCAATGCGATCAACCTGGGTACCCAAGTGGAAAATCACACCCAGCGCCTACACCGCATCGCTGCCACTGCCGGCCAGGTGCAGTGGTACCACTTCTGCACCCCAGGCCAGCACCAGCTTGCTGTAGCTTTGCCAGTAACTCTCTAAACCAGAGTCCAGCTGAATCTGATGGGCCTGTGGGTTCAGGGCGGTCACCCGGGTGTGAGGCCGCAGCTGCAGATTGAACTGTTCAGCCATCGTATGCTGGCTAGCCTGAGCCAGGCCGTTGGCATCTTTACCTTTACCAAAGCCGGTAGACAGCATGGGCTTTGAGTAGCTGGTGCCGTCATCGGCGGTTACCAGCAGTATGGGTGCGTCCGCGTCGTGCTTGCGCAGCTCCCGCACCAACGAGTAACCGGCCAGGCCACTGCCAACAATGACAATGGGGTTGCGTTCGGAAGCTGTTGTCATGCTGTACCCGCCTCAGTCGATTTCGAGCATTTCAAAATCTTCCTTGCCCACACCACAGTCCGGGCACAACCAGTCTTCTGGCACGTCATTCCACGCCGTTCCTGGTTCAATACCGTCTTCCGGCCAGCCTTCGGCTTCGTCATAAATCAGCCCACACACCACACACTGCCACTTCTTCATTACCTACTCCTGTTACTATTACTGTTAATAGCGATTGCCGTTCATCTACGCTTCAAATTGGCGCCCGGGCCAATCGTACCGCGGAAAATACGCGGTAATTAACGCCTGCCGCAGCCCTACGGCGTGGTCAGTATGCCTGTTTTGCACGTGTAGCCATAAATACAGACCCTTCCATGCCCGGTTAGCTCTCCCTTCACACCCATCGCTCCGGTATAATCGCCCGTTTTACGATAGGACCGCCCGTTATGATCGATACCGTCGCCGAAATGAAGCAGGTAATGGCCGAAGCCGATTGTCTGGTTTCAAATCAGCAGGTACAGGCCGCTATTACTGCTCTAGCCAGCGCTATCACCAAACGCCTTGAGGGCAGCAACCCGCTGGTTTTCTGCGTGATGAACGGGGGCCTGATCACCACTGGCCAACTGCTCACCCAGCTGAACTTTCCCGTTCAGGCCGAATACCTGCATGCCACCCGCTACCGCCAGGAAACCACCGGCGGCATTTTGGAGTGGAAGCTGCGGCCGGAAGCCGATATGAACGGCCGCATCGTTCTGATTGTTGACGACATTCTGGACGAAGGCACCACCCTGTGCGCCATCGCCGATTATTGCCGCGCACACGGCGCCGCTGAAGTGCTGACCGCCGTACTGGTGGACAAACAGCACGATCGCAAATGTCGACCTGGCCTGAAAGCCGATTTCACCGGTATGGATGTCGAAGACCGCTTTCTGTTCGGCTTTGGCATGGACTACAAAGGCTACTGGCGCAATGCGCCTGGTATCTATGCTGTCAAAGGTCTGTAAAAACAGCCCAACGGCGGCCTGCGCTCTGACGATCCCGCCGGCCTGCTGGTATCGCCAGCCCGCGGCCGCGGGCTTGCGCAACCCTCAGGTTCATGGCCCGGCGCGTTACTGGTTAAACGTTCAGGGGTCGTTCACCCGAGCGTTGCAGCAACGCTGCCAGCAAAGCTTTCAGGTAGAAGTCGCCAGCGAAGGTTTTGCCCTGCCCCGCGCCGAAGAAGCCCGCAAGCTGAACATTCCCTGGCGCCAGCAAGCGTGGATTCGCGAAGTGCGCTTGTGCGGCGACGGTCAGCCCTGGGTGCTGGCTCGCACGGTTATTCCCCTGGCCTGCCTGCAAGGGCCCGGCCGCCAGCTTCGCAATCTGGGTAACCGACCCCTGGGCGCTTACCTCTTCAGCCACCGCCAGTGGCATAGAGGCCTACTCGAAACCGGATTGTGCCAGGGCACCCATAGTGGGCAACCGCAACTGGCCCGGCGCTCGCTGTTTCACACCCGCAGGCAGGGCCGCCAGCATTCACTGATGGTGTGCGAATACCTGCTGCCGCAGCTTTACAGCGGCGCAGAATGAACTTAATTCCGCCCGAGTTGGCAGCGGCTTTTTGACCCGCGCCCGGCACTGACTATAATCCCCTGCACATTCACCGTTATTACCGACCAGCGAACCCTGTCATGCTAGCCAACGCTTTGCCCGATCACGTTCGTTTACGCCTGCGGGATTACGCCCTGCTGCTGCGCCTGAACCGCCCCGTGGGCACGTTATTGTTGCTGTGGCCCACCTACTGGGCGCTGTGGCTGGCCGCAGATGGAATGCCCAGCCTGAGCAACCTGATTGTGTTCACGCTCGGCGTGTATTTTATGCGTGCAGCGGGTTGTGCCATTAATGACTTTGCTGACCGCGAATGGGACAGGCACGTCGAGCGCACCAAAGACCGGCCGTTAACCACCGGCCGCATCCAGCCCTGGGAAGCCGTCGCGCTGTTTGCTGGCCTGGGCCTGGTATCGTTTTTAATGGTGCTGCTGTTTACCAACACGCTGACCCTTTATTTGGCTTTTGGTGGCGCTCTGTTGGCGTTTGTTTATCCCTTTATGAAGCGCTATACCCACCTGCCCCAGGTATTTCTGGGGGCGGCCTTTGGCTGGAGCATTCCGATGGCCTGGGCTGCCCAAACCGGTGAGCTCAGCCAAGTCACCTGGCTACTGTTCATTGCCAATGTTATCTGGTCGGTGGTGTATGACACCTTTTACGCCATGGTAGATCGCGAAGACGACCTGAAAGTGGGCATAAAATCCACCGCAGTGCTGTTCGGTGACGCCGACCGCCTGATCCTGGGCATTCTGCAGACGACCATAATCGCCATACTGCTGCTGGTTGGCCAACAGGCCGAACTGGGCACTTTTTACTATATGGGTTTGCTGACCATGGCTTGCCTGTTCATTTACCACCAATTTCTGGCCCGTGAACGCGACCGAGCCGGATGCTTCAAAGCCTTTTTACACAATAACTGGGCAGGTTTTGCGCTGTTTGCCGGGCTGGCCGTTGACCGCATGCTCGCCTGAGCAAAACTCTCGACCCGCTGTCACACATCTGTAACAGTAAGCGGGTGTAATACGGAGAATTCAACGCAACGCTAAAGCAGGTTACCGCCATGCCCGAAAAAACCATTCTGATTGTAGACGACGAGTCTGCCATTCGCGAAATGGTCACTGTGGCCCTGGAAATGGCGGGTTATGACTGCCTGCAAGCCGCCGACGCAAAGGCTGCCCACACCCTGATTGTCGACAAGCGCCCGGATCTGATTTTGCTGGACTGGATGCTGCCGGACACCAGCGGTATCGAGCTGGCCCGGCGGCTGAAAAAAGACGATACTACTGCAGCCATTCCCATTATTATGTTGACCGCAAAAGTCGAAGAAGATAACAAAATACTGGGTCTTGAATCCGGCGCCGACGACTATATCACCAAGCCATTCAGCCCGAGGGAATTGCTGGCCCGGCTGAAAGCCGTGCTGCGACGCAGCACCCCCGCCGGCGTTGACAGTGTGCTGGAAGTCGGCGGCCTGACTCTGGACCCGCTCAGCCACCGGGTTAGTAGTCAGTTCGGACAACTGGAACTGGGGCCAACAGAATACCGCATGCTGCAGTTTTTCATGAGCCATCAGGACCGGGTATACAGCCGCAGCCAGCTGCTGGACCAGGTTTGGGGCGCCAACGTGTATCTGGACGAACGCACCGTAGACGTCCACATCCGCAGGCTGCGCAAAGCGCTTGGCACCCATCACGACCATCTGATACAAACCGTTCGCGGTGCCGGCTACCGATTTTCCGCAGACCCCGGCTAAGCGCCGAACCCGTTACGGAACCATTGCCATGCAACAGAACTGGTCGCAATACCTGCGCTTGATGATTGCCCTCCTGGGATTGACCTTGCTGCTGGGTTGGCTGGTAGGCTTTCCACTTTACGGCTTGCTCGCCGGTCTGCTGCTTTACCTGGGCTGGACCCTGGCGCAAACAAAACGCCTGCTACGCTGGCTGGCGCAACCGGATACCGCCAGCGAAGCGCCAGACAGCGTAGGCTTGTGGGGTAATATTTTTGATGGCCTGAACAAACTCCAGAAACAGCACATCAAACACCGCTCTGCGCTGCAAGAGCGCCTTCAAAGGGTGCAGCAATCCGCCAATGCCATGCGCGACGGCGTAGTGATGACCGATTCCCGCGGCGCTATAGATTGGTGGAACGGCAGCGCAGGTTACCTGCTCAATTTGCGTAACGGCACCGACCAGGGACAGCTGATTCAGAACCTGATTCGCCTACCCGCATTCATCCATTACTTTGAACAGAAGCAGTACCAGCAGCCATTAGAGCTGAACGCTCCGGCTCGCGCCCACCTGCGCCTGCAGATCCAAATCAGCCTGTTTGGCGATAACGACCGCCTGCTGCTGATCAAAGACGTTACCCGCCTGCATCAGCTGGAACAGGTGCGGCGGGATTTCGTTAGCAACTTGTCCCACGAAATGCGCACACCCCTGACCGTCATCAGCGGTTACCTGGAAACCCTGGCGGACCATAGCGATGAAGTACCGGCTAACTGGCAACGCGCCGTTTTTACCATGGCAGACCAATCGGCGCGCATGGAAGCCTTAATCGCCGACCTGATTCTATTATCGAAAATCGAAACCGGCGATCGCAATCTGCACGAAGGCACCGTCGATGCAGGCACTCTGCTGCGACAGGTTTGCGATGACGCAAACGCCCTCAGTGGCGACAAGCAACACCGGATTGAGCTGACAATCGACGGCCCGACGCAGATACGCGGCGACTTGTCACAGTTGCGCAGCGCGGTCTCTAATCTGGTGTTTAACGCGGTAAAGTACACCCCCGCACAAGGCCAGATTCGCGTTCGCTGGAGCGCCGGCGAACAAGGCCCACTGCTGACGGTGGAAGACAACGGCATTGGTATAGACCCAAGCCACCTCTCGCGATTGACAGAACGCTTTTATCGCGCTGACCCCAGTCGCCACAAAGACACCGGCGGCACAGGGCTGGGTCTGGCTATTGTTAAACACGTGTTACTGAACCACGACGGACAACTACTCATCAACAGCAGCCCGGGTAAAGGCAGTACCTTTAGTTGCCAATTCCCCGCGCAGAGGATCGTTGCTAGCGAGGCGCTGCTGCTCGAAAGCGGGCAATAAAGCGCGACAGGTCTTCCATTTTTTTCGGATCTTCGTCTACAAAGCGGATAGTGGCGCTGACAAAGTCGGTGTCTTGGCGTTTGTCGACCGCCTGAAGCTGGTGCACGTATCCGTTGAGCCGCGCCACTTCGGTTTCCGAAATTTCAATATCCACCACCGCTTGGTCCAGAATGCCTGGAAACTGCTGCCTGACAGCTCGCTTGATCAGGCTCCGTACAAAGCTGGCGTCATCCACTACCAGTACTGTCAGCATCGCCATTGGCTCAACCTTCTATTACGCCATTGTCGGTAAGTTTCACGTTACTATAAAACAAACTCCCACGATGAAAACCCGGCGAGTAAAAAATGGCGTCACCTTGTGGGTGCAGGTTACTGATTTGTCACCCGCCAGCAGTGGCAAGTGTTTTTTTAGGGACGCAAAAAACGCTACTATGGGCGTCAATAATACGTCCCACGCCCATTTTTCGGAGGTTCTACGTGCCCGTCTCGATTTCCCGCCTTCTTCGCCCGGCCGCCACGGCCCTGTGTGCCGGCATGCTGGCCACTCTGCCGCTGAGCGCTAGCGCCAGCCTTGCCGACAAGGCCACGGACCAGCCTGCTGCGCTCAACAGTTTTGAAACGTGCAAAGCAGATTTGCAACAGCAGGCCATAGCCGCCGGCGTTAGCGCTGAAACCGCTCGCAGCGTATTGGCTGGCGCGGAATATCTGGAACGGGTAATTGAGCTGGACCGGCGCCAGCCGGAATTCACCACGCCTTTTGCCGACTATTTGAACCGCCGGGTGAACGACACCCGCATCGACAAGGGCCGTCAGCTATCAATAGAGCACGCTGATCTGCTGCAAAGAGTAACCCATGAAACCGGCGTGCCCGCCGCCTACTTGCTGTCGTTCTGGGGCCTGGAAACCAACTACGGCAGCTATTTTGGCAAAATGTCCGTGCCCAGCTCATTGGCGACACTCGCCTGTGACGAGCGCCGAAAAACCTTTTTTACCCGCCAGCTGATTGCTGCCCTGCAGATTGTTGACGAAGGCGCCATTAGCCCTGAGCAAATGGAAGGTTCCTGGGCCGGTGCCATGGGCCACGTGCAGTTCATGCCCACGGTCTTTCTGAAGCACGCCGTCGACGCAGACGGCGATGGCCGCCGTGACCTGTGGAACAGTTTGCCAGACGCCCTGATGTCAGCCGGGCAATTTTTGCAGTCTATGGGCTGGGATGGCGACTACCGCTGGGGCCGTGAGGTACAGCTGCCCGATAACTTTAACTTTGCCCTGGCCGATGGCCGTCGTAAATCTCTGGAGCAGTGGAACCAGCTTGGCGTTACCAACGTATCCGGCGGGCCCTTGGCCGAGGAAGCGATCGATGCAGCATTGATTGTGCCCGCCGGCCATCAAGGCCCGGCGTTTCTGGCCTACCACAACTTCAAAGTGATTATGGGCTGGAACCGCTCGGAATTTTACGCCATCGCCGTAGGCCACCTGGCCGACCGCATCGCCGGTGCCGGCGGGTTACAGAACCCACCGCCGGTCGATGCGCCCACGCTGTCCCGCGACAACATCATGCAGCTACAGCAGCAGCTGGAACAGCGTGGATATTCCGCCGGCACGCCCGACGGCATTATGGGCCCGGCCACCCGCGCCGCTATCCGTCAGTACCAGATTGCCAACGGACTGGTCGCCGACGGCTATCCGGGGCCTCAGGTTTTACAAGTTCTGCAGGTAACGCCGGCGCTTTGATGCGGCGAACAAGCACCCCGGCCCGCCTTCAATCGCGCTGCACTGCCTTGCTGTGGGGCCGCATTACCGGCGCTATTCCCGTACTCTGTCTTGCCAATCTTGCCACACCCACACCGGGCCAGGAGTGTTGAAAACCATGCGTCTTGATCAGTTTATTGCCACCAGTTCACCGCTTTCACGCAAAGAGGCCAGGCGCGCCATACACGCCGGTACCGTTGAGGTAAACGCTGAGGTTTGGAAAGGTACCGGTAAACATGTGCCGGCCGGTGCTCAGGTTATGCTGGAAGGCGTGCTGCTTGCTCTGCCTGGTGAACGCTACTTGATGCTCAACAAACCGGCAGGGTATATCAGCGCCACCCGCGACAGCGACCAGCCCACAGCGCTGGACCTACTGCCTTCCGAGCTGGTCCGCAACCTTCATATTGCCGGCCGGCTGGACGCCGACACCACCGGCTTGCTGCTGCTGACAAGCGATGGCCAGTGGTCCCACCGGGTCACCTCACCAAAAGTGGAATGCCCGAAAACCTATCAGGTGACCCTGAGCGAACCGATTTCGCAAGCGGCCATTGCGGCCCTCGAAACCGGCTTGGTGCTTCGTAACGACACCAAGCCGACAAAGCCCGCCCAGGTGACTGTGCTGCAGTCACAGCTCATAGAGCTGACTATTTCTGAAGGCCGTTACCATCAGGTTAAACGCATGCTGGGGGCGGTGGACAATCACGTCACTGCCCTGCACCGCAGCCGTATTGGCACAGTTACCCTGGACATCAACCTGGCTCCCGGCCAGTTTCGCCATTTGACCAGCAGCGAAATCGCCGGTTTTAACTAGAAATTTTCAAATCGCTGAGCCTGCCACAGCGGACACCAGATCTTACTCCCGTGTAATCTGTGCAGGCCGCCACGCTGACCTGCATCAATAGTCCCCGAATCTGCCGCGCATATACTTATGCCATACTTTGACATAAATAGAAGGCTTGTATGTCTGCGCCCGACCTAAACAACGATCCTCTAATCAACACCCTGACTGGCAATGCGCAAGACGCATACAACTACTGGCGCGCCGGTTATGGCGTTATCGGCCACGGTGACCGGCTGTGTGCAAGCGTGCTGCGCTTGGCCCGGCAGCTGGTCAGTCGCAAGCTGCAGCCGAATCTGGAAACCGTATTCCATCATCTGGCTGCTCTAGACCGGCTTGCCAGTGCAGGCATGTGGCAAGTGGTGCACATGACCTACACCAACCGGGTATGCCCGCAGGGCAAGGCTCTGGCAGCGGATGACTTCAAACCCAAACCCGAAGGCCATACCGGTGGCGCGCTGAATATGGTGCCGGCCTACGCCGCCTACCTGGCCACCAACAGCCTGACGGGAAAAACCCGCAGCTGGTTGATGGGCCAAGGCCACTGCGTCGCCGCTATTGACGCCCTGAATGTTCTGACCGGCAACTTGCACCCGGAACAACAGCAGGCCTACGGCGGAGTAGACGGCCTGACACAGCTTGCCCGGGATTTTTACAGCTACCGCCAGAGTCCGGATGGCAGCAACGCGGCGCCCTTGGGCAGCCACGTTAATCCTTACACCGCCGGCGGCATTATCGAAGGCGGCTATTTGGGGTTTGCCGAGCTGCAATACGCGCACATGCCCCTACCCGGCGAATCTCTGGTGGCGTTTTTGTCTGACGGTGCCGCTGAAGAACAGCGTGGCAGCGACTGGATTCCGCGCTGGTGGCGCGCTGAAGACTGCGGCTTGATAATGCCCATCATGATTGCCAACGGCCGGCGCATTGAACAGCGTACCGAACTGGGCACCCGCGAAGGCCTGGAGCGCTTTGAAGAACATCTGTCCGCGCGCGGTTTTGCACCCTTCCGTTTTGATGGTCGCGATCCTGCGGCGTTTGTGTGCGCCATGCTGGATATGGAATGGGCGCTGGAAGAACAGGCCGAGGCCGTATTGAATGGTCAGCAGAGCTATCCCGCACGGATTCCTTACGGCATTGCCGAAACCGTCAAAGGCTTTGGTTTTTACGGCGCGGGCGAAAATGCTGCACACAATTTGCCGCTGCCGGGCAACCCACGGGTTGACGGACGCATACGCGAACTGTTTCATCAGCACACCGCGCCGCTGCACGTTGAGCCAGACGAACTGAGCGCCGCACTGCGCACGCTGAACCGCCATCAGGATCAAAAAAGACCGCTAGAGCGGGACCACCCTCTGGCTCTGCGCGCCCCCCCGGACCCGGTTATTCCAACGTTGGCGCCGGTGCAGCAAGCCGCATCGCCGATGACCGCCATCAACGATTTCTTCTGCGCGCTGGTTGGGGCCAACCCGACATTAAGGCCCCGCGTGGGCAACCCGGACGAGCTTGCCAGCAACCGCCTGGAAGGCGTATTGCACCTGTTAAAGCACCGGGTGAACGAACCGGAAAACAACCATGAGTCGGTTCTGGGCGGGGTTATTACCGTATTGAATGAAGAGGCCGTGGTCTCTGCTTGCCTGGCCAACAAGGCCGGGCTCAACCTGGTGGCCAGCTACGAAGCCTTCTGCGTAAAAATGCTGGGGGCCATCCGCCAGGAACTGATATTTGCCCGCCACCAGGCCGCAGTAGGGCGGCCTGCGCGCTGGCTTGGCCTGCCCGTGGTAGCAACGTCCCACACTTGGGAAAACGGCAAGAACGAGCAATCCCATCAAGACACAACGTTCTGTGAAAGCTTACTAGGGGAAATGAGCGATGTCTCCCGCGTGGTGTTCCCCGCTGACTACAACAGCACCCTGGCGCTGATGCCCGGCATTTATCGCAACCGCGGTCGCATTACCTGCATGGTTATGCCAAAGCGCGAGCGGCCGTGTGTGTTTAACACCGCCGAAGCGGCGCTGCTGGCGCGCCAGGGAGCGATTGTTATTGATGAGGACACCGGCGGGCGCGAACCGGTTATGCTGATTGCGAATGGCGCCTACCAGCTTTCGGAAACCATCCGTGCCTGTGAACGATTGCGCGACAGCGGTGCAGCTTTCCGCCTGGTGTACGTTCAGGAGCCAGGGCGTTTGCGCCAACCCCGCGACGCGCAGGAAGCCGCTGTGTGCATGAATGAACTGGAACGTGAACAACTGTTCCCGGGCCAGCTGAGCCGCCGGGTCGCACTAACCCACATGCGCCCGGAGGTGTTCCGTGGCCATCTGCACACGCTGTTTCCGGCACCGGCAACATCACGGGTGTTGGGTTACCGCAACCATGGCGGCACGCTGAACGAAGCCGGCATGCTGTTTACCAATGGTTGCTCCTGGGCCCACGCTCTGGCGGCTTGCGCCAGCGTAATGGCATTGCCACCCGGCGAGTGGTTATCCAGCGCGGAACTGGCAGCGGTAGAAGGTCGTGGTGACCCTTCGGTTATCACCCGCTAGAGCGGCCATTGTTAAAATCTTATTCAGAACGAATCACAGCCACAAAAAAAGGCAGCCTTAGCTGCCTTTTCTTATAGCGGGTTACTTCTGCATCCAAGCGGGATTACAGAGGTACAACGTTTTCCGCTTGAGGACCTTTCTGGCCCTGGGTAACGGTGAACTCGACTTGCTGGCCTTCTGCCAGAGTCTTGAAACCGCCGCCCTGAATAGCGCTGTAGTGGACGAATACGTCGGGGCCGCCTTCACGAGTGATGAAACCAAATCCTTTTGCTTCGTTGAAGAACTTAACAGTACCGGTAGTAGTAGACATGCTTAAATTTCCTGCAATCAATCAATTATTCACCCCGCCCAACCAACATGGTGTGAGCCGGTGTTTACGGAAAACCAGAATCTGCGGAATCAAAAAAAGGACGGTAACTGCTCATCACTGGGTTTAATACTAACCGCTGGAATACGTCTTATTAATGAAATGCTTCACTGAATATTTCCTTCAAGATTTACTCTACTCGGGAATTCAGGGCTTGCCAAGTGGATTTTAAACATTTCGTATAGGTAATGGTGCAGATCAACTTTTGATCAATGCGACTGTGTAAAAGCCAACGGCTGTCATCAGCAAAGCACCGCCAACGTGGGCCAGAATACCCACCAGCGCCATGCCCCACTTTCCCTGTTGCAAGGCCGTGAGCATTTCCAGCGAGAAGGTGGAAAAGGTCGTCAACGCACCGCACAGGCCGGTTATTGCAAACAAGCGCCATTCCGGTGAAAGGCTAGAGCTGTGGCTGAACCAGGCCAGCAACAAACCCGCCAGCCAGCCACCGGCCATGTTGGCCACCAAAGTGCCCAGCGGCACATGGTGATGGCTGGCGTTCAGCCACAAAGCCAGTGCCCAGCGCAAATTCGCGCCGAGCACCGCACCACCGCTAATGGCCAGAACCGACAACCACATACTCAATGCGCCATCAAGAAGGCTGCGCTTCTGAGGGGTTGTGATCAATCACCGACTTTTTATTGCGGGCGAATTCGTCAAAGGCAAAGTCGTCCACCGTCAGCATTTCCAGCACCTTTGCTTCGTAATCGCGCATGAAGATCGCATCTTCGTCGCTGAACACGCCCGCTTCCAGAGCGGCTTCAAAACGCTGCTCCGGATGCAAAGCGGTGATCGGCAGTTCGCCCTTGCTGTAGGCCTTGTTGGCTTTGCGATAGAGCTCTTCAGCTTTGGCGTTGTCTTTCAGAAGGTCGTTGTAACTGGCCACGGGGTTATAGGCAACGGTGTCGACGCCGTTTTCACTGTCACCCACCCACAGGCTGGACAACAGCTTTTTCCGCAGCGGCGAATCCGTAGAAATGGCCTGCGCCAGGGTGTGGGTCAGAGCATCACTCGGGCCTGTCCAGCGCCGGCCGATGGGCAAGGTAATCACCCGCAACGCGCCGGCTACCAAACGGTTTGGCAAGTTATCAAGGAATTCCACCAACGCCGTTTCCGTGCGCGCCAGCAGCATGTCCAGGCTGTAGGCCATGAGTGCCTGCTCGCCGTCCACCGGCTGGGTTTCGTGCCAATGCTTCAGCACCATAGAGGCCAAATACAGATTCGACAGCATGTCACCCAAACGCGCAGAGGTCAGTTCGCGCATTTTCAGTTCACTGCCCAGAGTGGTCATGGCCGCATCGGAACACAGCCCGAAAGCGGCGCTGAAGCGGGCCACAGACTGGGCGTATTTACGTGCACCGTGATCAAACGGCACGTCTGCACGGCCAATGCCCAAGGCCTGGGTAAACGCGCGGGCCGCGTTGCCAAATACCAGCCCGGCGTGACCGAAAAACGCTTCGTCAAAGGCATCGATGTCGTCGTTGTCTTTCGCCGCCAGCTCTTTTAACACGTACGGGTGGCAACGAATGGCGCCTTGGCCAAAGATCATCAGGCTGCGGGTCATTATGTTGGCGCCCTCAACGGTAATAGACACCGCCGAACCACTGAATGAAATACCCATGTAATTGCGTGGGCCAAGGGTGACCGTTTTGCCGCCGTGAACGTCCATCGCATCGCTAAGAATGTCGCGCTGATACTCGGTCAAGTGGTACTTCAGAATCGCCGACGGCACCGCCGGTTTCTGGCCCTGGTCAATCATGTTGGCGGTATGGTTAACCGCTGCCTGGGCAATGTACGTTTTGGCCGCAATCCGCGCCAGCGGCTGCTGCACGCCTTCCATTTCCGCCACTGGCGTATTGAACTGGCGCCTTATCCGGGTAAAACCACCGGCCGTGGCCACCGCGAAAGCAGCCCCACCGGCAGCGCCAGACGGCAACGTAATGCAGCGACCCACCGACAAACATTCCACCAGCATGCGCCAGCCCTCGCCGGCCATTTTTTCACCACCGATCAGGTAGTCCAGCGGAATGAACATGTCTTTGCCAATAATCGGGCCGTTCAGGAACGGGCTTCCTATTGGGCAATGGCGACGGCCGATTTCCATGCCGTCGGTATCACGGGGAATCAATGCGCAGGTAATGCCGCGGTCTTCAACATCGCTTAACAAGCCATCGGGGTCAAACATGCGGAAGGCCAAGCCTACCACCGTGGCGATCGGCGCCAGGGTAATCCAGCGTTTCTCGAAATTCAGACGCAAACCAATCACTTCTTTGCCGTCAACTTCCTGCTTACACACAATACCGGTATCCGGTAATGAGGTGGCGTCGGAACCCGCGCGCGGGCCGGTCAGGCCAAAACAGGGTATGTCGCGGCCGTCAGCCAGGCGCGGCAAATAATATTCTTTTTGTTCATCGGTGCCGTATTTTATAAGCAGCTCGCCGGGCCCAAGCGAATTGGGCACGCCAACCGTTACCATCAGCATTTCGTTAACGGCCAGGCGCTGCAGCACGGCGGTCTGAGCTTTCGCAGAGAATCCCAGGCCACCGTATTCTTCAGGGATAATCATGCCGAAGAACTTTTCGCGCTTAAGGAAATCCCACAATGCTTCCGGCAGGTCGGCCCGCTCTACGGCTATGTCCCAGGCATTGCACATGGCCAGCGCCTGGTTGCACTGATTATCCAAAAACGCCTGTTCTTTATCCGTCAGGCCGGTGTTGCGGTTTATCAGCAGATTGTGCCAGTCGGGTTTGCCGGTAAACAATTCGCCGTCCCAACTTACCGTGCCCGCTTCCAGCGCTACTTTTTCCGTTTCAGACACTTTTGGGGCGACTTTCTTGAACAGGGCAAAGGCTTTGGGCGTTAACCAGCTGCGACGAAAGCCCGGCAAGCCGGCAGCGGCCGTAATCCCGGCGCCGATAAACAGCAGCAGAGCCAGCCAGAACGATGCAAACAGCAGCGACACCAAGCCCACTCCAACCATAACACCCACCGCAGCCTTGGCTCCGGCTTCCTGGCGCATCACCACCAATAAGCCGGCTATCGCCACTACAAAGAGTATGAACGTCATCATTAATTCCCCTGTTGTGCCTGGTTTGAACAGCTGATTTTCATCACTTTACGGTACCTGATTGCTTAATATCTGGCCAGCTAAGCTCGACGCGTTACGGCATCAGGCGGTTACAATCACTCTAATGCCTTCCAACGCCAGGGTGGCGTGCCCTATTGCTTCGCGGGCGGCTGCCAACTGGGTTCGGAAATACTCGATTTCCTCATCACGAATCGCCGGGTTCACCGCCTGCAAGGCTTCCAGGCGGCGTATTTCCGGGCCGAACATTGCGTCCACCTGCGCCAGTGCTTTTTGTTGCAGCGGTTGCAAGTGCGGCTCGGCCAGGCACTGAGAGTGATCCACCATGGTCTCAACCTGGGCGCGAATTTGCGGCACAATCGCCTGCGCCGTGCGCCGGCGAATGTTAGAACACATATCGTTCAGGCGGTCATGGGGCAAGGCTTTCGACAAGTCTTTGCCGGTGACATCCACCAGCAAACGCAGCGGCGACACTGGTAGATAACGGGTCAACTGAAGAGCGTCTGGCGCCGGGCAATGCACAGTAAACAGGGCTTCCATCAACAGGGTGCCGGCCGGCAAAGCCTTCACCGACATAGTTGCCAGCGCGGCTTTACCCAATCCGGAACTGGTCACCGACTCCATAATGCCGGTCACCATCGGGTGCTCCCAGCTCATAAACGCCAGGTCTTCGCGCTCCAGCGCGCGGTCCCGTTCCCAAGTGACGGTTATGCCGTCTTCGGGCAAGCCTGCCACGTGCCCGGCCTGGTACTGCTCGCCCGGGCGCAGCACGTCCGAATGTTCGGAATGGTCTTCTACATCCACACCCAGAATGTCGAAGGCTTCCATCATATAGTCGCGTACGGCCGCAGCTGATTCTTCGGCTTCAATGGCATCAATCAAACGTTGCGCCGGCTCGTTGCGGCAGGAGTTCAGCTCAATCAGCGCATCGCGGCCGTTCTGCAGCAGGGTTTTCAGGCGCGCCGTTTCCGCTGCAGAAGCGCTCACCAGGGTTTCCAGAGCGGCTTCGTCGCCCGCCAGCGACTGCTGCCAGGCATCGGCTACCGACTCCTGCACGGCCACACCCACACTGCAACTTTCTGCAAAGGCGTTCAGGCCACGCTGGAACCATTGGTACTGCACTTCCTGACTGGTGCCTTCCAGATACGGGATATGAATATCAATGGCGCTGATTTGGCCGATACGGTCCAGGCGGCCAATGCGTTGCTCCAGCAGGTCCGGGTTGGCCGGCAGGTCAAACAGCACCAAATGATGGGCAAACTGGAAATTACGGCCTTCACTGCCGATCTCGGAGCAAATCAGCGCTTGGGCGCCCTGCTCAGAGTCAGCAAAGTAAGCTGCGGCACGGTCGCGCTCTATCAGGCTTAAATGTTCGTGGAACGCTGCGCTGCGAATACCGGCGCGCAGCTGCAAATAGTGCTCCAGGGCCATAGCCGTGCTGGCGTGGGCGCAAATCACCACCACTTTTTCCGGACGCAAGCCCGCCAGTGTTTTTTGCAACCAGGCTACCCGCGGGTCCTCCGCCAGCCACTGCTCTTCGTCGGGCTCGTTACGTTCGGGAGTCAGGCCGTCAATGCCGCGGGTAAAGCCGCTGTAGAGTTCGGGGCACGGCAGTGGCACCGGGTGTGGGAGACGCTCGGGAAAGCCCTGAATAGCAGCGCGCGTATTACGAAACAACACCCGGCCGGTGCCGTGGCGATCCAGCAGGGCGTCAATAATCGCCTGATGGGGGTCGCTCTCTGCCAACAGCTGGGGCAATTGCGAACCCAGCCACTGCTCTAGAATTTGCTGGTCGCCGCTTGCGATGGTGTGTTCAGACTGCAATCGGCGCACCACGGCGTTGACCGCTTCGTACTGGCTTTCCTGTTCGCGGAACGCCTGTAAATCGTGGAACCGCGCCGGATCCAGCAGGCGCAAACGCGCAAAATGGCTGGCCAGCCCGACCTGTTCTGGCGTTGCGGTCAGCAGCAGCAGGCCCTGGCTCGCCGCCGCCAGGCTTTCAATTGTTTGATATTCCGCACTAACGTGGCTTTCACTCCAAGCCAGGTGGTGGGCTTCATCAACAATCAACAGGTCCCAGCCGGCCGCTATGGCGTCGTTTCGGGCTTGTTCAGTGGCAGTCAGAAAACTCTGGCTACACAACACCAGCTGTTCACTCTCAAATGGGTTTTCCCGACCTTCTTCGCCAAATACATGGCTCATCAGAGCATCCACGTCGCTCTGCTGTTCTTTGATGGCGTCATAACGGCCTTGATCAACAATGGAGAAACGCAGGTTGAAGCGCCGTAGCATTTCAACCAGCCATTGGTGAATCAGCGAATCTGGCACCACTATCAAGGCCCGCCGGGCGCGGCCCGTGTGCAGCTGATAGTGCAGAATCAAACCGGCCTCAATGGTTTTGCCCAGGCCTACTTCGTCGGCCAACAGTACCCGCGGGGCAAAACGCCGGGCCACTTCGCCGGCAATATAAAGCTGATGGGGCAAATGCTGGGTGCGGGCGCCAATCAGGCCCTCGGCCGGCGAGGCCCGCAGACGGTCAAGATGGTTCAACGTGGCAAAACGGAGGCGAAAGGCACCATTGCGGTCAAACTGGCCGGCGAACAGGCGCTGATGGGGGGCCGAGAAGTTCACCGTTCCGCTGAGCTTCACCTCGGAAACCGTCTGGATATTTTCGCCATCGTCGGCGTGGTAAACCAGCAGACCGGCCATGTCTTCCACCGCGCGCACGATGTAGCTTCCGCCGTCAAAGGTTTCGATGGTCTCACCCAGCTGATAAATAATACGCGACAAGGGCGCGTTGTCGGTGGCGTAGGTGCGCTCTTCGTCAGCCGCCGGAAAACCCAGGGTCACCCTGCGCCCGGAAATATCCGTAACTATGCCCAAGCCCAGGGCTGTATCGCTGTGGCTAACCCAGCGCTGACCAATGACAAAATCCGACGTTTCCAAGCAACCTCCAAATTCTGATCAATAACGTGCGGAACCTTGTTCACGCACCCATAACGCCGTGGCACCACACACCGCTGCCGGCACCACAAACAAGTTCAATATTGGCACCATGGCCGCCAGCGCTACCGGCAGCCCAAAACCCAAAGCCGACAATCGGCGCTCGGCCAGCATCTGTTTTAGCACCGGAAAACTGGTCTTGTGGTTATCTGCCGGGTAGTCAACGTACTGCAGCGCCATCATCCAGCTGTTGAACACGAACCACAGCACCACCGCCACCAGATTCACCACCGGAATCAGCCCCAGAATAAGCAGGCCCAGAGCACGGGGCAGGTAATAGCCGATTTTCTGCAACTCGCGCCAAAGTGAGCGCGGAATATCCCTAACAATACCCGCCCAACCTTCGTCGTCACCGATTGACTGACCGGTCAGGTGCTGCTCACAGCGCTCCGCCAGGTAACCGTAAAACGGTGCCCCAATCAGATTGGCCACCATCACAAACCCGTAGGCCAGCACTAACACAATAACAGCGCCGTAAAGCAACCAGAACAGCCAATCAAGCGCTTGCAGCCAGGCCCAGTCTGGCAACCAGCCCATGGCCGTCGCAATCAGACCGGAAAATAATTCACCCAGATAAAAAAACAGCAGGCTGAACAGCAGAATGTTAATCAGCAGGGGGATAATCACAAAGAGGCGAAGACCGGGTTGCCGAATCAGGCCAAAACCCTCGCCCAGATACCCCAATCCGCGAAAAAAGTTACCATTGAGCATGGCGCAAAACCTTGGTTGCAGTGACATTGACGGGCTGCAAAGCATATCATGATGCGGTCTTTGCCACAGCCGGAACAAACAATCGATATGCTTTTAGCAACCACGAAACAACGGCTTGCACAATTACTCCGCTTATGCGTCCTGTGGCGGTTTGCGCTACTGGCGTCTATCGCCGCTATCCTGTTTCTGGCCACGACCGCAGGCCCGCTGCCGGTGCCCTCTGCGCCCAACGACAAGGTCAATCATCTGATTGCCTTTCTGGAGCTTACGCTGCTGGTGCGCCTGGGCTGGCCGCAGCTGAAACCGCTCTATTTCGTCCCGCTGCTGCTGGGTTTCGGCATGCTGATAGAAATTGTGCAAGCCACCCTGCCCTACCGCGACTTTTCACTGGCTGACGTGGCCGCTGACGCCGCCGGCATCGCTGCCGGGATGATGATTTGGCCCTGGCTGCAAAAATTTAGCGCGCAATACTGAAAAATGTGCGACCCAGTGTAAGCATTCTCTTACAAATCTATTGTTTTCTTGGCTTTTTATTAGCAAGCAAATACAACATGAAGCAGAATAGATTATTGATTAGTAACGAATTTAAATCGAACGACCGTGTATTTTATAGGGCTATAATCCGAAGGTATAACCTCCCAAACGCTCTGTATTGGTAATATGGCGTTGGTCACGGACGATTTATGCACCACGGAGTGGGCCAAGGACCAGCAACACGGCAGTTGCACATTGCGCAAGGATGCGCCGACCTATTATTAATGGCGGCCCTTTTTCGTACTAGCCCCGGCACAATCGAACTAACTGCTCTATACTGATTGGCCAATTTGGCCAGTTTATCCTCCTTTTATGATCCGCAGACAAGACACCAACGATTACCTTTCTCTTTTTTTAAACAACACACCGCTGCTAGACGTACGTGCGCCTGTCGAATTCGACAAAGGCCATCTTCCCGGCGCTATCAACGCACCGCTGATGAACGACGACGAACGCCACCTTGTCGGGATTTGTTACAAAGAGCAGGGCCAGAGCAAAGCCATCGAGCTGGGCCACCAGCTGGTACAGGGCGACATCAAGGCTCAGCGCCTTGAGGCCTGGAAACACTTTTGCACCCAGCATCCAGACGGCTACCTGTATTGTTTCCGCGGCGGTCTGCGCTCACATCTTTCACGCCAGTGGATTGCCCAAGCGGGCATTGATTATCCGCTGGTGGAAGGCGGCTACAAAGCCATGCGCCGGTTCCTGATCGATCAGTTGGAACAGCAGATTGCCAGCGAGACGTTTTACATCCTCAGCGGCCGCACCGGCACTGGCAAAACCCGCGTATTGCACACCCTGCCCAACCCGGTGGATCTCGAAGGCCTGGCCAATCACCGCGGTTCCAGCTTTGGCCGGCAGGTAACGCCACAGCCCACGCAAATCAACTTCGAAAATCAGCTTGCGGTTGCCATGCTGCACGCCAGGCACCAGCACGGCGGCCCCATTTATCTGGAAGACGAAAGCCGCCTTGTGGGGCATTGCGCGCTGCCCGTCAGCCTCCGGGAGCGCATGGCTGCAGCACCGTTGGCCGTGCTGGACCGGCCAATGGCCGAACGCATTGATATTATTCGCCAAGATTATGTGGAAAATATGCTGGCCGACTACACCCATCTGGATGGCGAAGATGCCGGTTGGCTAAATTTCAGCGACTACCTCTTGAGCGCGCTTGATCGAATTCGTAAACGCCTGGGCGGTGAACGCCATCAACAACTGCGCAGCATAATGGAGTCAGCACTAGCGCAACAGGCAGAGCACGGCACCAGCAGCGGCCATAACGCCTGGATACAAAGCCTGCTAGAGCATTACTACGACCCAATGTACGATTACCAGCTGGCCCGCAAACCGGGCACAGTGATTATGCATGGCGGTCCGGACGCCATCACACAGTGGGCCAAGCACGCCCACCCGCATATTTCATAAAACCAAAATTTTCACAAGGAGTTTGCTATGGAAGATTTATTCAGCGCCAACGGCCGCGCCACAGAGCTGGTAGACCAGGCCATCACACTGGTCATGGCGTATGCACCCAAAGTGGTACTGGCCATTATCACCCTGATTGTGGGTATGTGGTTGATTAACCGGTTTGTTCGTTTGCTGGATAGCAAACTTGGCAAAAAAGACCCGACGCTGAATACCTTTCTGTGCGGCCTGTTATCCGCCATTCTGAAAGTTTTGCTGCTGATTTCCGTGGCATCCATGGTGGGCATTGCCACTACCTCCTTCATTGCTATTATTGGTGCTGCCGGCCTGGCCATTGGCCTGGCACTGCAAGGCAGCCTGGGCAATTTCGCCGGCGGCGTGCTGATTCTGATCTTCAAACCGTTCAAAGTGGGCGATGTCATCGAAGCTCAGGGCTATCTGGGTTCGGTAGTGGAAATCTCTATTCTGTACACCATCGTTAATACCTTTGATAACCGCCGCATCATTATTCCCAACGGCGACCTGTCCAACTCCAGCCTGACCAACCTCAGCGCCTACCCTACCCGCCGCTGCGACATGAGCTTTGGCATTGGCTACGGTGACGACATTGATAAGGCCAAGGCCACCATCAAGCGCCTGATTGAAGAAGACGAACGCTCTCTGAAAGACCCGGAACCGATGATTGTGGTAGGCGGCCTGGGCGACAGCTCTGTTGATCTGACCGTGCGCGTCTGGACCAAATACGCCGACCTGTGGCCGTTCTACTGGGACATGCAGGAACGCGTGAAGAAAGCGTTTGACGCCGAAGGCATCAGTATTCCCTTCCCCCAGCGCGATATGCACATGTACAAAGCCGACTAAGGCTGCGTACAAAAAACCAACATCCACTCCACGGCTTGCCTGTTTGTTGCCATCGCGTAAACTGATAACAACAAACAGGAATCCGATATGACTCAAGCATTTGATATTGCGGTTGTCGGCGCCGGCATGGTGGGTGCAGCCCTTGCGACAGGCCTGGGCCGCAACGGTTTTCGCGTGGCGCTGATTGACTTCGCTGACGCCCCGGAATTTGTACCAGGCAGCACGCCGGATATTCGCGTGTCAGCGCTCAGCGCCGGCAGTGAACGCTACCTGCAAAGCCTGCAGGCCTGGGACACCGTTCTGGCCATGCGCGCCACGCCCTATCGCCGCCTGGCGGTGTGGGACCAGTCCTCGCACCCGCTTACCCGGCTGCTGCCAAAGCCCTTGGCACGGGTGGAATTCAACGCCGACAAGTTGGGCGCCAGCCACCTTGGCCACATCGTAGAAAACAGCGTTACCCAGGCGGCTCTCTGGCAGGCCGCAAGTACCCAGCCGAACATCACTTTAATGCCGGGCGTTGCGGTTACAAATCTCACCCAGAATCACGATCACGCTCAGCTGGACCTGAATAACGCTACCGCTATTACCGCAACACTGGTGGTAGGCGCCGACGGTGCCCAATCCCGGGTGCGCGATCTGGCCGGCATTGGCGTCACCCGCAGCCAATACGACCAACAAGCCATGGTGATGTCTGTACGCTACCGCGGCGCGGTAGAAGACATCACCTGGCAGGGCTTTTTACCCTCTGGCCCGCGGGCCTTTTTGCCGCTGCACACAGCTGGCGAGGAATTTCCCGGTGAAAGCTGGGGCTCACTGGTGTGGTACGACGCCCCCGCCCGGCTGGCACAGCTTAAGGCCATGCCTACCGAACAGCTGATGGCCGAAATTCAACGGGAATTTCCCCAACCGCTACCAGAGCTAACGCAGATAGACACCCACGCCAGCTTCCCCATTGCCCGCCAGCACGCCAAACACTATTGCCAGGGCCGTGTGGTATTGGCTGGCGATGCGGCCCACACCATCAACCCGTTGGCCGGCCAGGGCGTGAACCTGGGTTTTCAAGACGCCCAATGCCTGCAACAGCTATTGATCGTTGCCCGCAACAACGGCACCGACCTGGCCGACCCCGCCTTACTGAGCCAATACGAACACCGGCGCCGACCGGCTAACCGCCGCATGATGCTGGCTATGGATGCCTTTTATCATCTGTTCAGCAACCGCGTTCCTCCCCTGCACCTGTTGCGTAACCTGGGCCTGGGCGCCGCGCAGGCACTGCCCTTCGCCCGCAACCGCGTAGCCCGTTACGCCATGGGTCTGGATTGAACTTCACTTTAAACAAGGAGCCTGTTATGTCAGAAACCCTTTTTACCAAAATCATCAACCGGGAAATTCCCGCCGACATCGTGTACGAAGACGACACCACCCTGGCGTTTCGCGACATTAACCCGCAAGCCCCCGTGCACCTGCTGATTATTCCGAAAAAGCACATTGCTACTATTAATGACATCACCGAAGACGATCGGGAGCTGGTGGGCAATCTGTATTACGTGGCCGCCAAACTGGCGAAAGAAATGGGCTTCGCCGACGACGGCTACCGGACAGTCATGAACTGCGGCGAGAACTCCGGCCAAACCGTGTTTCACATCCACCTGCATCTGCTGGCCGGTAAACCTCTAGGGTGGCCGCCTTACTCCGACAAAATGAAGCAGGCGTAACGCTCGCGCAGTCAGAGCCATTGAAAAGCGGCGCCTGCAACGGGCGCCCCTTTTTGCAGCTGTTCAACGTTCATTTACGGAACTTTTTTGAACAGGAATGCGAAAGGGTTTTTCATGCTGGGGTTCTCTGGATAGTGGGCAGAAAGCAAAACCACTGCTCACTACTGTTTACTCCTGTTTACTCACATCTTTTGATTTTGAGTTACTATAACTCGCTCAGCGTTTACTTTGCTGGGTGCTTGGGTTTGTCGCCAAACGCCAAAAATAACGGCTTGTGGGTAGTCTGAATGACCGAACAGAAAAGTAAAACGAGGTTGAATTCACCAACAGCTTACCGCCTTCCCATTGCGCTATATATTCTCGCTTTGCTAGGCCTCGTGGCTTCTGCCGGTTACGTGGCTCAGAGTACCTACAGGCAGGCTACCGAGACGGCGACCAATCGCTCTGCCGCCCATGCCGATCTCGCGGCTGAAATGGTTGCTAACCGGCTGCTTTCTGCCGGGTACGACCTGCGGACTTTCGCCGGATTTGTTCAGCCTCTGGTGCGCCAGCCAAATACCCCTGCGAACACTCGCCCTGAAAACATAGAATCGTATCTGGATAAAAGGGTATCCACCCTCGGATTCGTAGGCGAGCTGTTCGTCGCCGATCCGGCTGGCAATTTTTTCTACCCGTCACTGGCCGAGAAAGTGACCAGAGCTCCTGACTGGCCCTTTATTGCAAAATACCTGTCTGAAAACCCGAACCGGGAGGTTGTGACGCCGCTGTACACGGACCCCGAGACAGGTGAGCTGGGGATCTGGATGTTGAGTAAGCTACAATCTGACACGGGCGACGTCGCTGCTGTGATTGTGGCACGTCAATCGCCGGAGGTGCTTTCTGGATCGCTGGCCGGGCTATCTTTGTCCGCTGGTCAGAGCATTGCCATTCTAGACGAGTCGATGATGCTGGTGGCCCGCCTTCCGGTTGTCGCCGGAGCTGCAGTCAGCCCGGGGCAGGTCCTTACGGATTCACTGGCCCGCCGTTTTATCGATAGTGGCTCCGACAGCTACCAGGTGATAATCGAAGGGCCTATTCCTAATGATGGTGAAGCGAGATTTTACGCTTTCAAACGTGTTCCGGGTGCACCCTATATCGTTGTCGTTGGCGAGAAAACGTCAGTGGCGTTACAAGATTGGTACCAGAGTCTTTGGGTTGGGGCTACCGGCATTTTACTGGTTACGATCATTGGCCTGTTTTTTCTGAAGCAGTTCTGCCGAAGACTGACCGTTGAGAATGAGCTATTGCACGAGAACCGGGAACGGAGGAGTTTGCTGCAAAACGCACAGGCCAATGAAAGCCGATTACAGGCCCTTGTTAACTCCATTCCGGATTTGACCTTTGTGTTCGATGAACAGGGAAGGTTTACCTTTGTTCATGCGCAGGACGAAGGCCAGCTACTGATGCCGGTGGAAAAGCTGCTTGGCCTGCATTACAGCGAAGTACTGCCGCCCGAGCTCGCTGCCCGGTTTGACGGAATTAAAACAGACGTCGAAACATCACAGAAAATGCAGAATGTTGAATACCAGTTGTTTCTTGACGGCGAGGCCCGCGATTATGAGGCTAGGGTAAACGCGCTAACAGACTTGGAAGGCCAGCACAGTGGTTTCCTGACCGTAGTGCGAGATATCACCGAAGACAAAATTCTCGAAGCTGAGCTGCGTATTGCTTCCACCGCGTTCGAGACCCACCTCGGCATATTAATAACCGACGAGCACAGTGTCATACTGAGGGCCAATAAAGCGTTTTCTCGAATCACCGGTTATGCCGAGCATGAAGTTTTGGGAAAGACCCCGCACGTCCTTCAATCCGGCCTGCAAGATGCCGCTTTTTACCATTATCTCTGGGCCCGGGTTCGGGAAAGCGGCTCATGGGAGGGTGAGATATGGAACCTCCGAAAAGATGGAGAGGCGTATGCGGAATGGCTGACGATCACCGCGATTTATGGAAAATCCGGCGTCGTCCAGAACTATGTGGGAACCTTTCACGATATCACCAAGCGGAAGAAAGCCGAGCGGAATGCGCATCGATTGGCTTTCTACGATTCGCTGACGGGGCTCGCAAATAAGGCGCTGCTCGAAGAGAGAACCTCTGGCGTCGGCAAAGCCAATATTAGACAGAATGCCCATGCCGCCCTTTTGTATGTCGATGTTGAGCAGTTACGTGCGGTGAATGACGCCAGAGGGTACGGGTTTGGTGATCTGGTCCTGAAAACCATCGCAGAGCGGCTAACTGGCATTGTGCGTGAGAGTGATACGCTTGCGCGCATCGGAGGTGACGAATTTGCAATCCTGTTGTCCAGCCTGAGCTCATCTCAGGACGTTGCTGCGCGCTCTGCGGAGAATGTTGCAGACAAAATTCTTGATGCCTTTGCCCGCCCGATTGAGGTCCTGGAACAGAAAATACAGGTGAGTGTCAGTATCGGCATCACTCTGATTAATGGGCGAACGGCGGTTTGCGATCAACAACTTCAGAAAGCTGAGCAGGCCACCCAGCAGGCAAAAGAGCGGGCGAAGCTTCGGGGTGAAAGGCGCATCTCGTTCTTCGACCCTGAAATACAGGCTCAGGTTGTTCAGCACGTTCTTCTAGAAGAAGAATTGCGGAATGCGTTAGCGAAAAATCAGCTTGTGTTGTATTACCAGCCCCAGATCCGCAAGCCGAATCAGTTGCTCGGCTACGAGGTTCTCTTGCGCTGGCGTCACCCGGAACGGGGCATCGTATCCCCCGCCGTTTTCATTCCGATAGCCGAACAGAGCCGGCTTATTCTGCCTATCGGTCGGTGGGTTATCGAACAGGCGTGTGAAAAGTTGGCCGCTTGGCAATCAGAGCCAACAACCTCTGGGCTCAGTCTTGCAGTGAATGTCAGCATCATTCAGTTTCAGAGTAATAACTTCGTAGAACAGGTGGGCCAGATTCTTGAAAAAACAGGTGCGCCACCAGGCTTGCTGAAACTTGAGGTGACCGAGAGCCTGCTAATGAATGACCCCGAGCGGATCACCGAGATGATGAATCGTCTCCGTTCTATGGGAGTTCGCTTTTCATTGGACGACTTTGGCACAGGTTATTCTTCGATGAGCTATCTCAACCAGTTACCGCTGGATCAGATCAAGATAGATCAGTCGTTTATAAATGAGGTAACGAACAACTTGGCAAGCTCCGCCATTGTGGAGTCCATAATCGGACTGGCCAAGGGGCTGAATCTGGAAGTCATTGCCGAAGGGGTAGAAACGGAAGAGCAGAAAAACTGGCTGGCTAATCACGGATGCCAGAATTTCCAGGGATACTTGTTTGGCCGCCCGGAAGAGATTTGACGGCTGGAGTTGCGTTTGGGCTTGATGCGGCCGAACGAATGAATCTTACGCACAGACCCGCTAGTTGAGCGGGTCTGTGCGGCAGATCTAACCGGGAAAACGACTGGACTCAATAAAGACCTGAAACCACAGTAACCATATTGTCGACAGATCGCTCAGTTTAGCCGTCCGCTGTACGCCTCGTCACTTAACCAGAAACTCTACACCAAGATAACCGATAGTTTTTATTCCGAATCGTCTAAACGCATCCGCGAAGCTCGCAAAAAAGGCCGCTATTGTGCCGACGATGCAGTGCGCTTTCCGAATATAGCGGTCCAAATTTTTGGTGGCACCAAGCCGCAAAATATTTCCCAGTTGAATACCGGTCGTTACGGCCGCGGTTTTCTATTCTCATCACAACCGCCAGCCTGGAATACTCAAATCAACACGCCCTCCGGAAGCAAACACTCATTCTGGCGGCAGTACGATCGCCGTGCGCGGCGAACGGTGAAAAGTCTGCGTGATTATCTGGAGCGAATCGCAAAGCGAACCAGTACTGCGGAACGCCGTGACCGGCGAGCTGCGATGGTGGACGAGCTGGTCGATATGCTGTTGATTTGCGCCGCAGAGGTTCAACAACTGCACGCTCAGCGCGGCTGGAGCGCCGAAACAGAGTTGAGCTTTGCAGAACAACTGTGGTTCGACCCTTACAGAACTGAGCTGGACGAAGAATTCAAACAACAACGGGCAAAAAACGACTGGCAAAGCGATATCGCTCGCCAGTTTGCAACCTGGCTAAACAGTCGCCTCAGTTATAAAACAACGTTGAGTGATTTTAGCGATGCGGAGTTCCAGGAATGGAATCGGCTTTTAGCGAAAAAACTGCTGCTTCTAAAAGACGATCTGGATTCAAGCCATTGAAATAAATACTTATTCTTAAACATGTACAAGTCCAGAACGCCAACGCAATTGCCGGGTTAACTTGGGGCTTTCCCAGCATAACCAACTTTCTAGGCTTCACCCATGCGCTGTCGCGCTATGCAGAAAAACGACAGGGTATGCGATTTGGCGGTTGCGCGGTAGTGTGTCACAGCCACCAGGTACAAGCCCACCAGCCCACGCCATACGGAGAATATGTGTTTGCGCTAACGCGCAATCCACTCACAAAAGAGGGAAAAACCGCACCTTTCAACGAAGAGGCGCGAATGCACATGGACGTCAGTCTGGTTATCGAATGCGACTTTATCTCCGAAGACCTGGATTTTGGTGCAGCCAGCGACTCTGAAAACACCGCCCGATTTGAAAACGAGCTCGCGCGTAAAATCCCTATTATGAGACTGGCCGGGGGAACGATACAGGCAATTCAAGGCGTTGAATTTCATACGCTGAGTGAAGACCCCGACGAACGCAGCAAGGAATTCAGAAAGAGTATGCTCAAACTACTTCCGGGGTTCATGTTAGTCGATCGATCACCGCTGCTCCACGAACATCTTTCTAATCTGCGGGAGCAGCAAGCTGATGCAACTCTGTTGGATGCCTGGCTGGACTTTTCAGCACTCCGGTATCGCGCTTACCCTCAGATTGCGGAAAGAGAAACAGCCGATGAAACAACACCGGCAAAATGGCGCTACGTTGCCAAGCCAGGCGAAGGATGGCTAGTACCCATAACAACCGGATTCAAAGCAATATCACCATTATATCCACCTGGCAAAGTGGCCAACGCCCGCGACCCCAGCGTGCCCTTTCGTTTTGTGGAATCGGCATACGGCGTAGGCCAATGGATAAGCCCTCACCGCCTACGCGACATAAGCCATATTTTTTGGCGCCACCAACAGGATGGCGACTGGATGCATTAATGCATTCGGGCTACTGGGATGACCGGGGCGCCGCAGAAAAATGGGCACCGCTGGCCGCTCAGATCAAAGACGTACGTGGCACCATATCCAACCGCATGAAAACTGCAATAGCCGACGACCCGGCAAAGATGGATGCCGAAATAGAAAAAGCCAATCTACAGCGCGTAGACGTTGCGGCTCTACCTTTTGACGCTGACACCCTTAGAGTACATTTTACCCTGTGAATACTGGGCGGGCTGGCGACGCCTTCCGCCTGCAAGGTGAAGACTTTACCTTTGTCACAGTCGATGCGTTTGTAAAATTGGGCCAAGGCCAGGAAGTATTTCCGTCTCAGGAACTGATTCTGGACAAAGGCAAAAGCGACAAGAGCAAAGTGCTGTATGACGTCAGCGGCATAGCGGCCATGCACTCGCAAAAAGTGGGTAACGCTTTACGAACAATTGATACGTGGTATCCCGATGCGGGTGAAGTTGGCCCGATTGCGGTAGAACCTTATGGTTCCGTAACCAGCCGGGGTAAAGCGTACCGCCAGCCAAAAGACAAAATGGATTTTTACACGTTACTGGATAACTGGATTATTAAAAACAAAGAACCGGAGTTGAATCAGCAGCATTACATAATCGCCACGCTCGTTCGCGGTGGGGTTTTCGGCAAAGCAGATTAAAGGCGGCAGAATGAACCATTACATCATCGAGCACCATTAACGCACCCCTTTTTGCGATTGCAAAGCCAATCAACCAAACAGCATTTCCCACTGTTTATTGAACAAAGCCCTCCACAGACTGAACCTATAGCGGGCGGGTTCAATGCATACGGTTTAAGCCAAGGCGCAACGGTGCCCTGGTTTTAACCCTTTTTTTGCACGGTATTTTGAATCAAAAAAATCAATGGATCAGGTGACAGATCAGAAAATAGGTTTGCCGCCTTATATTACGATTTATATTCAAATACTGATTGGAAAGAGAGTTAGTGCTGGCTTTTGACTCAGGTTAATAATCTAATAATTACATCCCCTTTTGGCACTAATGGTTTACAATTTCGATCTTATATTAGCAAAATCCAAAAGTCCGAGTTTGGCACTTTTCTAAGGGACTCACCTGGCATCGATTTGGCACTTAGATGCCATTTTAAAAACAGGCGACCATTCCATTAGTCTGGGCTCAAAGCAGTTATTAGGTTATTTAACATTAGGAAGAAATAATCTCAATAATTGGGCATATACTTATATGGCAACTAGGCCGAAATGGAAGTAGCACAGCCGTAAAGTCGCCGGATCTTAAATTGATCTACAATTTATTCAAGCCTGCCAACTATCATCGGGCTTCCAATCACTAATCCACGCGGGAACATCACTTGCAGGCATCGGCCTGGCAATGCCATATCCTTGTGCTAATTCACAGCCCAGTTGCAATAGAGCAGTGCCATGCTCAATCGTTTCAACACCTTCTGCAATCACCTCACGCTTGAATGTTTTAACTAAGACTATTGCGCCTTCAACAATGGCAAGGTCATCAACATCAACAAGCATGTCGCGTACAAAGCTTTGATCTACTTTAATAAGGCGGGCGGGTAAACGTCTAAGATGTGTCAGTGATGAGTAGCCGGTGCCAAAATCATCTAAGGCAAAGTTTACGCCAAGCTTTATACAGGCGTCCATAATAGTTGATACATGCTGAACATCATCTAAGGCACTTGTTTCCAGTACCTCTAGCTCTAAATAGCGCGGCTCAACATCGGGGTGAGCCGATAGCAGAGTGGCTAGCCTCTCCGTAAAATAAGGCTGCCGTAATTGTATTGCTGCAATATTTACGCTGATACTTATAGGTAGATCGAGCCCTACTGCTTGCCATTGGCTGATTTGTGTCAGTGCAGTATCAATGACCCATTCCCCTATTTCAATACTCATGGGATTATTTTCAATGACAGGCAAGAACTCGATTGGATTTAATAGGCCCCGTTCTGGATGTTGCCAACGAATCAGTGCCTCGACACCCGTCACCGACCCTGTCCTCATATTAACCTTAGGCTGATAATGAAGCACAAACTGATGATTATCTAATGCGCTGCGAATAGCCTCCAGGTTTTCCATTTTTACTTTAAGAGCGTCATCTTGAACGGTATCAAAGAAGTGATAACGATTCTTTCCCAATTCTTTCGCCACATACATGGCTTGATCCGCATGGCGCATGAGCAAGTCTGCAGCCACATTATCTTGCGGGTAGAGAGTAACGCCAATACTGGCTGACACCTTTATTACCACATCGCCGACTGTAATAGGTTGAGACGCTGCCAGTAAAAATCGCCCTAATACCGGCTCACAATCTTCAACGCTGGCTAAATCAGCTAATACAGCCACAAATTCGTCACCACCAATACGGGCAAGCGTGTCCCCCTCACGTAAGGCTTCTTTCATATGGAGCGAGACGATAATCAATAGTTCGTCCCCCACATCATGACCATGAGCGTCATTGACGTCTTTAAAGCCATCTAAATCCAGAAATACCACAGCGACTGAATTATGATGGCGTTGGCTTCGTACCATTGCTTGGCCGAGGCGATCAGCGAGCAATGTGCGATTAGGTAGACTGGTTAACACATCATAATTAGCCAACCATTCTAGCTGATCTTGATGCTCTTTCATTGGAGTGATGTCGTTACCTAAAGAAACGTAATGGGTAATGATGCCGTGCTTACTTCGTACAGCGCTGATCGTTTTCATTTCAGCATACACTTCGCCATTTTTACGACGATTCCATAATTCACCAGACCAGTAGTCATCTTTCAGTAGCGCATGCCACATAACGACATAAAAATCCCGGGATTGCCGACCTGATTTAAGCATGCGTGCATTCTGACCAATAGCCTCTTCACGACTAAAACCCGTTATACGAGTGAAGGTGTCGTTAACATCAACAATGGTGGCGTCAGCATCAGTAATGATGATGCCTTCACGGGCATGAGTGAATACACTGGCGGCAAGGGCTAATTCACTTGCTCGTTTTTCTTTCTCTTCGTTGGCAATAATTAACTCATCTGCTCGCTTATCTTTCTCTTTGTTTTGAAAGGCAAGTTCTTCGTTGGCAATAACCAACTCATCTGCTCGTTTATCCTTCTCTGCGTTTTGAAAGGCAAGTTCTTCGTTGGCAAGCACTAACTCATCGGCTCGTTTACCCTTCTCTTTCTTGGCAATAACCAACTCATCTGCTCGCTTACCCTTTTCTTCCTTGGCAATAACTAACTCATCTGCTAGCTTACCCTTTTCTTCCTCGGCAAAAACCAACTCATCTTCTCGCTTATCTCTCTCTTTATTTTGAAGGGTAAGTTCTTTGTTGGCTAGTTTAAGTTCATTCTCGCTTTTCTTAGTAGAAACTTCAGATTTATTGACAATGCGTTCAAAGCGTTCTTCTGCTTCATGGCGATAATTGTCAGCTTTTCTGACGAGTAAAATAACAAAAATTGCCGTCATGACACCCGATAAGAGTGTGAAAATGAGCATAGCATAGAGATAAGACTTGCTCGCATCATGAGCGTTTTGACTATTGCTTTTAAATTCAAGTGCTTTTTTACGAGCGAAATCTTTCAAAACATTCATTCTTTGGTTTAGCACTTTAACGTACGCTGCGCTTTTTCCTCTGTTAATAGCAGCCGCCAGTTGACCTTGGTTGTCAAATCTCAAGTCAATAATTTCATCACGTATAGGTTTCCAATCAACAAAGGTTATATATGCAGCATTAATTGTTTCTTGATTTCCAAGAAAACGTTCTTTGATTAATTTGAAATTTTGATATACGTCATTTTCATGTTTTTCTACTAGGGAGATAGCTACTTCTAATTCATTTTTGTTTTTTGCTAACGCAACATCTTTCATATATCGGTGCATGGCAAGGATGTCGATATCTATTTCAAATACAGCGACACTGACCGAAAAGGGATGCTGGTAGATTTTGTTATTGAGTTCAGCCAGTTTTGTATTTTCACGTGACACCAGAAGAGCGAACAGCATCACCAATAGAATCATTATTATGAATCCAGCTAAAATAATCTTCGTAGATGATTTTATCTGTGAAGATTCAGAATGATTCATTCAAGCTTATTTCCGATGAGTTTTTGTGTGAGAAAAATAGTTTCAAGCTGCTATCAGAAGCACCAATACCGACAATGACGGGGGGGGGGTACGATAGCCGTTCTTTTAAAACCATTGCTATCAATTAGTTTGCTAGCGTTAACTTTCTTTTTCATCTGAATGAATCTGCTTTAGTATGCTTATATTCAGTATAGACCTAATTCAGGATATTGCTTTCTTGGGTAAACACTACAGATGTCTATTTCTGGCAAAAAGCCGACCGGCTACCCCTCCGGCTTAACCGTTTCCAGAAGCGGAGCTGAAGTTCGGTGTTTCAAGCCTCGGAACGTTGGTTCCGCAGGCCAACTCCGATAGCTCGGCTTGATAGAGCTTCACGGCGACTAGCTCGGGATTTTTGTTCTATTCATCCACCGCGCTTTTCAGGCGCTGGAAGTGCTCTGGTGATGCGTTGCTCTGGAAATTTCTGGCTGATGATTTTATCCCAGCAGGCCTGGTCCTCGTGCTTCAGCTGTTTCGGGCTCCGGTTGAGAGAGTCTGTAAAGCGTTTGATATCAGTCGTTCCAGTTACTATGAGTATCGCCAGCGTTGCAACATTATCGACGCTTAGAGATTGGCTCTGAAGGTCAAAGTTAAAGAGCTGCTTACCAATAGCCGGCGTTCGGCGGGCAGCCGAACAAGCAGATCGGAAACAACGGCCGCAGACGTCAATTAAACCAGCACCCTTCAACGCACAGCAGGCAAGGCATTAACACGACGCTCGGCTTAGCGCTCAACTTTACCCTACCGCCCCACTACCCGCTCTGTTTCTTCCATCGGCGTATGGCGTACATCCTCGCCCTTAACCATGAAAATCACGTTTTCGGCAATGTTGCAGGCGTGGTCTCCTACCCGTTCCAAGGCACGCAGTACCCACATGATCGACATGCAGCGGGATATGTTGCGGGCGTCTTCCATCATGTGGGTCAGAAGGGTGCGAGCGGCGGCCTGGTATTCTTCGTCCACCCGTTTGTCTTCTTTCATCACTCGCAGCGCCTGTTCGGCGTCCAGCCGCGCAAAGGCGTCCAGGGAGTCGTGCAGCATGGCGTGCACATGGTTGCCAATGTGGCGGACTTCCACGGAGCCGAGTGATGTCTGACCCTCTTCCTCCTGCTTCAACGCCAGTTTGGCGATTTTTTTGGCCTCGTCGCCCACCCGTTCCAGATCGACCACCATTTTGATGACCGCGATCACCAGCCTCAGATCCCGCGCCGCGGGCTGACGCCGGGCGATGATGAGTATGGCCTCTTCATCGATGTCAATTTCCATCTGGTCAACGCCACGGTCACCTGTACGCACTTGTTCCGCCAGAACGCTGTCATTGGCCGTCAGCGCCTGCACGGCATTGCCAAGCTGCGCTTCCACCAGCCCGCCCATTTCCAGCAAACGGGTTTTCAGTTCCAGCAGCTCGTTGTTGAAGCGCTCAGAGATGTGGTCGCCATACATCTGATCTTTGTTGTTCGGCATTGTGTTGCTCCGTAAATAGTCTGGCCCTACCGGCACAGGCTGGTTTAGCCGAAACGGCCGGTAATGTAGGATTCGGTCAACGGGTGCTGGGGAGAGGTAAACACCGTGTCGGTTTTATTCACTTCCACAAGGTGACCCATGTGGAAATAAGCGGTGCGGTTGGACACCCGAGCCGCCTGTTGCATGGAGTGCGTCACAATGACGATGGTGTAGCTTTCGGACATCTCGGCAATCAGTTCTTCCACCCGTGCCGTTGCAATCGGGTCAAGGGCCGAGCAGGGCTCGTCCATCAGGATCACTTCCGGGCTGACGGCAATGGCGCGGGCAATACAAAGGCGCTGCTGCTGGCCGCCGGACATGCCGGTTGCCATGGCATCCAGACGGTCTTTAGCCTCATTCCACAAGCCCGCCTTGCGAAGGCTGTTTTCAACAATGTCATCAAGCTCGGACTTGCGATTTGCCAGCCCGTGAATTCGGGGCCCATAGGCCACATTGTCGTAAATCGACTTCGGGAAGGGATTCGGCTTTTGGAACACCATGCCTACCCTGGCCCTCAGTTCAACCACGTCCCGCTTGGAGTCATAGATGTTCTGATCGTCCAGCTCAAGGGAGCCTTTAACGCGGCAAATATCAATGCTGTCATTCATGCGATTCAGGCATCGCAGAAAGGTTGATTTACCGCAACCAGAAGGACCGATGAAGGCAATAACCTCGTTTCGGCCAATATCCAGGCTGATATTCTTGATCGCCCGATCTGCGCCGTAGGAAACGTCCACATTACGCAGCTTGAATTTAGGGTCGGCGGTAAAGGGCTTTCCAACCGTCTTGCCTTCTTCAATCACGGTATCTTCGGGCTTGTCTTCAGGCACAGGAACCGCTGCCCCCTTGCTTCGCGTGTCGGCTTCTGCGGAAATACTCGGACTCATCGTGTTCATATCCTTCTCCTTACCAGCGACGCTCAAGCCGCTTGCGCAGCCAGATCGCCAATGCGTTCATAATAATCATGAAAGTAAGCAGCACCATGATGGCGGCGGATGCCAGCTCCACAAAACCTTGCTCGGAGCTGCTCGCCCAGAGGTAAATCTGTACCGGCAGCACGGTGGCTGAACTGAAAAGCCCGTCTGGCACATCCACAATAAACGCCACCATGCCAATCAGCAGTAGCGGTGCGGTTTCACCCAAAGCCTGAGCCATACCGATGATGGATCCGGTCAGCATACCGGGCATCGCCAGGGGCACCACGTGGTGAAGCACCACCTGCATCTTGGAGGCGCCAACACCCTCGGCCGCCTCCCGTATTGAAGGTGGAACACTTTTGATGGCGGCACGGCTGGAAATAATGATGGTTGGAAGCGTCATTAAGGCAAGTACCAAACCACCGACTACTGGAACCGACCGGGGCATTCCGAACAGATTTATGAATACTGCCAAGCCTAACAAACCGAAAATGATAGACGGTACCGCGGCCAGGTTATTGATATTCACTTCGATAAAATCGGTGAGCTTGTTCTGGGGCGCGAATTCTTCCAGGTAAACGGCAGCTGAAATTCCCACGGGAAATGAAATGGCCAGGGTTACCAGCATGGTCAATAAAGAACCGACAATCGCACCAAGAACGCCGGCGTTGGCGGGCTCTCTGGAGTCACCCCGGCTAAACAGCACGTCGTTGAAGCTGGTGTCGATAATCCCTTTCTGCAACAGCTCGTCCACCCAGCGTTGCTGCTGTTCGGAAAGCTTGATGCTGTAGCGCGGATTGTCCGCATGCTTGACGTACACCGACACCCGATCATGGGTGGGGAACTCGATGGTTTGGGTGGTATCCAGAAGCTCCGGATTTTTTGTCAGTAAATTGCGAATTTCGCTGTCTGCGAAGGTACCCAGAAAACGGCCCAGCTCGCGCTTCTCACCCGCGCTGGCTGCCTGAGGAACTTGCGCCTGCAGTGCGGCGATAATCGGCGCCTTGAAATCCGCGTTGGACCATTGGTCTTTATCAGTCGGATCATCCAGGTACATCATTCCGGAATCGAGAGTCACGTTTAGGGTGATGGTGGTCTTTACGAACCCTGTATGCCCCTTGCTGATAATGTCGGCGAACAGGATAAACAGGGACGCAAGTGCAATGAAAATCGCCAGAATTCCGTACAGCCGGAACCGGCGCTCCGTACGGTACCGGCGTTTCAGCGAATGGCGGACGATCTCTGCCTGAGAACGTTGATCAGTCATACTGTTCCCTATATTTACGTACGATTTTCAGTGCGACTACGTTGAGCAGCAACGTGACAATGAACAGCAGCATGCCCAGAGCGAAGGCCGAAAGCGTCTTGGCGCTGTCGAACTCCTGGTCACCCACCAGCAGCGTCGCAATCTGCACGGTTACGGTGGTCACCGAGTCCAGCGGATTGGCCGTCAGGTTGGCCGCGAGCCCTGCCGCCATGACCACAATCATGGTTTCACCGATGGCACGGGACGCCGCCAGCAGAATACCGCCAATAATGCCCGGCAGGGCCGCCGGGAAAATCACCTTCTTCATGGTTTCCGACTGCGTCGCACCCAGAGCCAACGAGCCATCGCGCATGGTCTGAGGTACCGCGCTGATCACGTCATCTGACAGCGATGACACGAACGGCACAATCATGATTCCCATCACCAGGCCGGCGGCCAGAGCACTCTGGGAAGAGGCTTCAAGGCCCACTATTGCAGCAAGGTCACGGATAAACGGGGCAACGGTCAACGCAGCGAAAAAGCCGTAAACGACGGTAGGAATGCCCGCCAGCATCTCCAGCACGGGCTTTATCGTCGACCGCATACGCTTGCTCGCATATTCTGAAAGATAGATGGCAGACAGCAAGCCAACGGGCACTGCAACCAACAAAGCAATGGCAGAAATCAGCAGGGTGCCGGTAAACAGGGGAATAACACCGAAAGCGCCCTCGGAACCGATCTGATCGATCCGTATAGCGGTTTGAGGACTCCAGCTGGTTCCGAACAGGAACTCGGTAATCGGCACTCTGTCGAAGAAACGCATGGTTTCAAGAAAGACCGAGAATACGATGCCCGCAGTGGTCAACACGGCCAAGGCGGCACACACAAAGAAGATTCGACGCAGGGTGGTTTCTACGTTTTTTCTGGCGTTTATGTGGGGCGCTACGCGGGTCCAGGCAAAGGTTGCTCCCAACACTGCAATCAACACAACCAGGATGGCCTTAAAGTTCCCGCTCTTGTCTTGCATGGCTTCCAGCAATGAAGCCGCCCCGGTAATATGCTCCGGCAAAAACTCAGGGTTGAGGCTGCCAGCTGCCACGTTGCTGATTTGAGAAAGAATCAGGCTTGCCTGTCCGGCCGACTCGGGCCAGGTATCCTGGGGCAGCGATGCAATCACAATGCCCTGAATGACCTTGCCTTCAAAACCGGCCCAGACGGCCAGCACAATCAGTGCCGGGATAGCACACCAAAGTGCTGCTCGCGCTGCGTAGTAAAAAGGGAGAGCCTTGAGATTCCGGATGCCGCCAAGGGGCGCTGCCACAGCCCGGGATCGCATATAAGCGAGGCCATAGGCAACCACGGCGAGAACCAGAACCAGGGGCAGAAGATTGGCCGTCTGCATAACAGTCTCTGTGTTGGTGGTTTTAAGTTAACTGGGCGCCTATTCTGCCAGTTTGCCGCATAAAAATATTCATACAACTGTAGCAAAACAACGCAGGCTTGAAAGCCTGCGTTGTTTTGTCGTCATCCTTGACGTTGCCTGACCGGCCTTATAACTCGTTACCCGTCATCGGCGCCAGTTCTTTCACTGCTTTAGCAATCTTCATGCGCTCGTTGCGCGGGCTTGGTATCAGGCCTACATCGACCAGGTAGCCGTTATCACCCCAGGTGCCTTCGCTGGTGAACTCGGAAATGTATTCCTGAATACCAGGAACAACACCCACGTGCGCCTTTTTGACGTAGAACCACAGTGAACGGGCTACTGGGTATTGATCACTGGAAATCGCTTCGGGAGTCGGTTCGACGCCGTTCACGGTCGCGGCCTGGATCTGGCCAGTGTTTTCCATCAGGAAACTGTAGCCGAAGATACCGAGAGTTTCCGGATCCTGGGCCAGACGCTGAACGATCAGGTTATCGTTTTCGCCGGCTTCAACGAACGGGCCGTCTTCACGCATGCTTTGACACACGGTTTTGAACTTGTCTTCGTTGTCGTCTTCCATCTGCGCGATCATGGGGAACTGTTTGCAACCGCTTTCCATCGCCAACTCAACAAACGCGTCGCGGGTGCCTGACGTCGGAGGCGGGCCCATTACGCTGATGGCAATATCCGGAAGGCTGGAGTCGATTTCGCTCCAGTTCATGTAAGGGTTGGCAACCAGCTCGTTGCTGCCGTCCGGGTTAGGTACGTCTTTAGCCAGCGCCAGGAAAATTTGTTTCAGGGACAAGTCGAGCTTTTCCGCTTCCTTGGAGTTTGCCATAACGATACCGTCAGCACCGATACGCACTTCGGTGATTTCCTTGACGCCGTTGGCCTGGCACATGTCGAATTCGCTCTTCTTCATGCGACGGGAAGCGTTGGTGATGTCCGGGTGCTGGGTGCCAACACCTTGACAGAACAGCTTCAGGCCGCCACCGGAACCGGTAGATTCAATCTTCGGCGTCGCGAAGTCGGTGTTACGGCCGAAACGCTCGGCAACTACGGTCGCAAAAGGATATACCGTTGACGAACCAACAATGCTGATGGTGTCGCGAGCCATGGCCGGAGCCGAAAGTGCCGCAATTGCGCCAGCAAGAGTTACTGTTGTCAGAGCTTTATAGAGTTTAGTCACCGCGTTTCTCCTTGGTTGCATCACTTTTTATATGATCGTCTGCTGTTTTGATGACCCAAGACTAGGCATTCTCTGTGACAGGTTTGTGACAAAAGCTGAAATTACTTAAATTCACCACTCAGAACCGCAAACACACCTGACAAATGGCAGGCACGGCATTACCATGCAGCCAAACAATTAAGGAATTTGCCAAACTGGCATTCCGCCACTTTTCTTAAAGGCCTGTGTGATGAGCACTTTTGACGACGACAAACCAATGCCCCTCGGCGAGTTAATCCTGCGAATCATTCCATTCCCCGGCGATACCGACGCCAACGGCGATGTGTTCGCAGGCTGGCTGGTGAAGCAGATGGATATAGCAGCGGCCACTATGGCGGCCAAGATATCCCAAGGCAGAAGCGCCACTGTGGCTATGGACCGGATGGAGTTTTTGTCGCCGGTACGGGTTGGATCGCAGGTTGGCTGTTATTGCGAGCTGATCGAAATTGGCCGTAGCTCAATGAATATTAAAGTAGAAGTGTGGACTATGGACCGCTACTCTGAAGATCGCCGCAAGGTGACCGAAGGCCACTTCGTTTACGTGGCGATTGATGAAGTGGGCCGCATCCGCGAAGTGCCAGACCAGTCCTGACCCTTGCTGTGTGTAATACCTTGGTCTGCTCTAGCGCCCCGGATTGTTGTGAAACCTTGGATTGATACGATATGGACTTTTTTCAGGCGGTTCTTCTTGGCCTGCTGCAGGGGCTGACCGAATTTCTGCCCATCTCCAGCTCTGCCCATCTTATTCTTACGCCGGCCCTGCTGGACTGGCAGGACCAGGGCGTAGGCTTTGACCTAGCCGTTCATGTGGGCACCCTGCTGGCGGTGGTGCTTTACTTCCGCCGCGATGTGTTCGGCATAGCCCGCGACGGCCTGGTATCCATGGCCCAGCGCCGGATTGTGGGCCAGGGCGCCATGGCGTTTTATCTTGTGATAGGCACCATCCCCGCAGGCCTGGCAGGATTGGCGCTGCTGGATATGATTGATAACGAGCTGCGCTCACCTGCGATCATTTTCACCACCACCCTGGTGTTCGGTTTGCTGTTGGGTGTGGCCGACTGGATACCCAAACGCGATCGCTCGCTGGACTCCATTCGCTGGAAAGACGCGCTGATTGTTGGCCTGGCCCAAGCCATTTCCCTGGTGCCCGGCACTTCACGCTCGGGCATTACCATCACCGCCGGCCTGTTTCTGGGCCTCAGCCGCGAAGCGGCATCCCGCTTTTCATTCCTGCTGGCCATTCCGATTACGGCGTTGGCGGCAAGTGTAAAAATCCTGGAAGTGGCGGTGATGGATGTGGCGGTAGACTGGGCAGGCTTTCTGATCGGCGGCGTTACGTCATTCGTTATGGCCATAACCGCCATCCACTTCTTCCTGAAGTGGTTGAATAAAGTGGGCATGTGGCCGTACGTGGTTTACCGGGTGATTCTGGCAGGGGTCATTTTTGCGGTTCTGATGTAGGTTGGGGTGTTGGTCGCGGCTTTTATAACGTGCGGGCGGCTATCGGGTAAGGCTTTCCAAAACACGCTCAAGCCCATCCCTGGGGCGTTTGGGCTCCGCCATCCATGGCTCCGCACAGTTTTGAAAAGCCTTACCCGACAGCCGCTGAGACATCGGAGTTGTGCCAAAACAAATCCGAGTTAGCTATCTTTCCTCGTGCAGCCGACCTTCGACATACTTATGAAGGATGCTGGCAACCAGTGTCTGGTAGGGGATACCTTCTGCCAACGCCTTCTTCTGAAGCCCACGCAAGTCCTTAGATGAAAGCCGAATATTAATTCGCGCATCTTTTTTGAACATTGCCTCAGCGTATTCTTGGTGTCGCCGCTGTATATTTTCAGCATGCGGAGCTTGCTTGAGCTCTCCGGTTTCAAACGCTTCCAGCAGTTCACGCTCTTCATGATCCAGCTTGCTCATTTTGGACCTCCCAAGTAAGTTTTGGTCGCTTTTCTGCTCGGAATGACTGTTTTTAGAAAAACTTCATCCTCTGACTCTACGAAGGGTACGAGGTAGGCGTACCCCTCAATTTCAATGACATGGATTTGCTGGCCGGGATAACGCTCCTGATTCGGATGCTCGACAGTATCTAGAATGCCCCCTGCCATGATGTGGTAAACGACATCCTCGAACGAAACATTCCTCTCCGTCTGGAGGAACCTATTCTTCTCTAAATTCCATGTTATTGGCTTCATGGCTAAAATCGTAGCACAACGTGTGCACTTTGTACTCAATAGCTAATAAGTCATAATCCGCAGTAATCCGTGCCCGCTGCAAATCACAAGCTGGAAGCCTGCCTTGGGCTGTGCCTTCCAAAACTGTGCGGAGCCATGGATGGCGGAGCCCAAGCGCCCCAGGGATGGGCTTGAGCGTGTTTTGGAAGGCACAGCCCAAGGCGGGCCGGCTCCCAAAGTTGGCGTACAAAATGTCCAAGCTAAGCAGGAGCTTTAACAAGCCTCCAGCGGCGCATACGCCAATACCAGCCACTTGGCACCGTCATCAAAATTAACCTGAATGCGGGTGTGGTGGCCGCTGCCTTCGCTGTTCATCACCGTGCCTTCACCGAACTTCGGATGCATAACCCTCTGCCCTAAACTGAAACCAGACTGCTTTGCCGATTCCTGGCTGAACATATTTTCGTTGGGCCGCGCCACCATGGCCGGGCGGGTCACCGTATTGCGCAGCCGCACTTCCTGAATGCAATCAGCGGGGATTTCTCGCACGAATCGCGACAGCGCGTTGAACTTTTCCTGCCCGTACAAACGGCGGGATTCGGCGTAGGTGATGATTAGCTGCTTCATCGCCCGGGTAATACCCACATACGCCAGGCGGCGCTCTTCCTCCATGCGCCCCGGCTCCTCCAGCGACATGCTGTGGGGGAACAGGCCTTCCTCTACTCCGGCCATAAACACCAGCGGAAATTCAAGACCTTTGGCCGAATGCAGGGTCATTAACTGCACGCTGTCTTCGTGATCTTCCGCCTGGGCTTCGCCGGCGTCCAGAGCGGCCTGGGCGATGAATTCTGAAAGCGGATCAACGCCCTCTTCCACTTCGTAGCTGGTCAGCGCGTTTACCAGCTCTTCCAGGTTTTCCACCCGCCCCTGGCCTTTCTCGCCCTTTTCGCTGGCGTGGTATTCCTTCAAACCGCTGTCGTCGATGGTCTGCTGCATCAGGCCGTGTAATGTGCCGTGTTCGGCCAGCGCGGACAATTCTTCGATGATCGACAGGAATTTCTGCAATCCGGTTTTTGCCCGGCCTTTCATCTGGCCGGCGTCCAGCATGCGCTGGGCGGATTCCCACATTGAGATGCTTTGCTCGCCGGCGTATTGGCGCAAATCGGCCAGACTTTTGGCCCCTATGCCCCGCGGTGGCAGATTTACCACCCGCTCAAACGCAGCGTCGTCGCGGCGGTAATGCACCAGGCGCAGGTAAGCCAGCGCGTTGCGAATTTCCTGGCGATCATAGAAGCGCAGGCCGCCGTAAACCCGGTACGGAATGCCCTGGCGCATCAGCGATTCTTCCAGTACGCGGGACTGGGCGTTGGAGCGGTAAAGAATGGCGCATTCGGCGCGCAGGTTGCCGTCTTGCACCCAGCTGGTGATGGTGTCGGCAATGTAGTTGGCTTCGTCTTGCTCGTTAAACGCGGCGTAAAGGCTAACCGGTTCACCGTCAACCCCGTCGCTCCACAGCTCTTTACCCAAGCGGCCCTGGTTGTTGTCAATCACCGCGTTGGCGGCTTTCAGGATCAGCTTGGTAGAGCGGTAGTTCTGCTCCAGCTTTACCAGGCGGGCGTTGGGGAAATCGCGCTGGTACTGCTGGATGTTTTCGACTTTGGCGCCGCGCCAGCCGTAGATGGACTGGTCGTCGTCGCCCACCACGGTTAATGGCACGCGGTTGCCGGCCAGCACTTGCAGCCAGGCGTATTGAATGGTGTTGGTGTCCTGAAACTCGTCCACCAGAATGTGCTGAAAGCGCTGCTGATAGTGGGCCAGCAATTCCGGGCGGTGCAGCCAGAGTTCGTGAGAGCGCAGCAACAATTCGCCAAAATCCACCAGGCCGCTTTGCTGGCAGAGTTTTTCGTACTGGCGGTACACCCGCACCATGGTGCTGGTGAAGTGGTCGCCGGGGTTTTCCTGAATATGATCGGCGCGCAGACCTTCGTCTTTCTGGCTGCTGATAAACCACTGGGCCCGCTTGGGCGGGAACTGGGTTTCGTCGATTTGGGCTTCGCGCATTACCCGCTTCACCATGCGCAGCTGGTCGTCGCTGTCCAGCACCTGGAAGTTTTCCGGCAAGCCGGCGTCTTTCCAGTGGGAGCGCAGCAGGCGATGGGCTATACCGTGGAAAGTGCCAATCCACAGGCCGCGAGAGGGTATGTTCATCATCTCCTCAATGCGGTGGCGCATTTCCTTGGCGGCCTTGTTGGTAAAGGTCACCGCCAGAAGGCCGGTTGCCGGTACCCGGTTCAACTGCATCTGCCACGCCATACGGTGTACCAGCACCCGGGTTTTGCCACTGCCGGCGCCGGCCAGAACCAGCAAGTGATCGCTTTCTGCCGTCACCGCCTCGCGTTGGGCGTCGTTCAGGCCGTCGATAATGTAGGAAACGTCCATAAAATGTCGCTACTGGTTAAATAAACAGGTCGGGGAGTATACCAGCCTTGAATCGCCCTTGCCGAATGCGGGTGCATGGGGGCAAATTCCATGGGTTTTAGCCAAAAAAACGGTGAGCCGCAGCCCACCGTTTTCGTTCACTCTTTCACGCTTTCACTGACAAGCGCTAACGCTTGTTTGGCTAGCCGGCGCGACTAAAACCCGCGGGGTACGGTTTGCGCTTCGGTGAATTCAAACAGCCCTTCTTCGCCGCCTTCACGGCCAGTACCAGACATTTTCATACCACCAAATGGCGCCTCCGGCGTGGGGCCGGTGCCGGTGTTCCAGCCCACGTGACCAAAGCGCAGCCCGGCCGCTACGCGCTGGGCGCGTTTGACATCCGCGGTGAACACGTAAGAGGCCAGGCCAAACTCGGTGTCGTTGCCGGCAGCGATCACTTCGTTTTCATCGCTAAAGCTGGCGATGGGCACCAGCGGGCCAAAGGTTTCTTCCCGCGAGCAACACATCTGCGGGGTGACGCCGGTAATCACCGTGGGCGGGAAAAACAAATCGTCATCGTTCAACTCTGACGGCTTTTTACCGGCTACCAAAGTGGCGCCCTGCTCTAGCGCGTCTGCCAGATGGCGTTTCACCTTGTTAAAACCGGCGCGGTTAATCAGCGGGCCCAGGTCTACGTCACCGTTAATGCCGTCGCCGACGGTCATTTTGTTTACCCGTGCGGCCAGTTTCTGGCTGAAGCTGTCGACAATTTTTTCGTGGGCGAAAATACGGTTTGCGCAGACACAGGTCTGCCCGCTGCCGCGGAATTTGTTGGCCAACAGGTTATCAACCGCGGCGTCCAGGTCGGCGTCGTCAAACACGATAAACGGCGCGTTGCCACCCAACTCCAGCGCCAGTTTTTTCACCGAGTCGGCGGTGTCTTTGATCAGCTGGCAGCCCACTTCGGTGGAACCGGTAAAGCTGAGCATGGGCACGTCGGGGCTTTCGCTGAGCGCTTTGCCAATCATGCTGGCCTTACCCATCACCAAGTTCACCATTCCCGCGGGCAGATCAACGTATTTATCCATCAGAGTGAACAGCGCAACCATGGTCAGCGGGGTGGCGCTGGCGGGCTTGATCACCGACGGGCAACCGGCTGCCAGAGCCGCCGACAGCTTTTTAGCAATCATGCCAATGGGGAAGTTCCAGGGCGTAATCAGGCCGACCACGCCCACCGGGCGGAAATGCACGGTCCAGCTGCAATCTTTGGGCTTAGCGTCTAGGTTACGCGGGCTTAGCACCTCGATATTTTTGGCGCAGTAATCGAAGAAGCCGGCGGCGTAGTCCACTTCGCCCTGGGCTTCGTTTAACGGTTTGCCGTGTTCAAGGCACAAAATACGGCCCATCTCTGCGCGATTGGCGGTCAGGGCATCACGAATGTCTGTCAGCCATTTACGACGGGTTTCCAGCGGGTAAGGCTCGGTCAGTTTTTCGGCTTTTTTTGCCGCGGCTATGGCATCTTGCACCTGTTGCTCGGTTACAAACGGCACCTTGGCAATAACGGCACCGGTTGCCGGGTTATCCACATCAAAGGTATCAACGGCGGCTTGTTGCCACTGGCCACCGGCGTATCCGGTTATATTCTGCAATAACGGTGATTCAATCATTCAGGCTCCCTTACATGATAGATAATCAGGCTGTACATGATAGCCAGGCTGTTGCGATACCGCTCAAGCTGCTGCGATGCGATCTGAACGCTCGATCGCAGAAACGCAAATTCTTCCTAACTATAGTGGATGCTGTCCGGCAACCTGTAAAGCTGACAGAGCTTTTTGCAGGTTACGTTTTTTTGACCCACGCCAGTCAATGCCTATACTCGGTTGGGCATGCACTACTGCTATTTATAAAGGCCGCTCTAATATGAAAGCATTTTTCCACCCTGCACAAGATCAGCACAGCCCACAGACGTACTTTACCCGCGGCCAAATGCGCCAACCGCAAGAGATTGCAGACCGCACCCGGGAAATGTTGGCGGGCCTGAAGGCCAGCGGTATTCCGGTGCTGCATCCGGCTGACCAGGGCGCGGGCCCCATTGGCAAGGTGCACGATCTGAGTTATTTACGCTTTCTGGAATCTGCCCACAGGCGCTGGAAGGCGATGGGCGATGACTGGGGCGATGAGGTTATGTCCAATATTTTTGTGCGCAGCCCCAACGCGCTGAAGGGCGTTCTGGCCGAGGCCGCACGCTACCAGGCCGACGGTAGCAGCCCCATTGGCGAGCACACCTGGGACGCCGCCTACTGGTCGGCACAGACCGCCCTGGGCGCGGCCGACGCCTTGATGGCAGGTGAGCACACCACCTATGCGGTATGCCGCCCGCCGGGCCATCACGCCCGCCGCGCAGCGGCCGGTGGCTTCTGCTATCTGAATAACGCGGCCATTGCTGCCGAGCGCCTGCGCAGCCGTTATCAGCGCGTAGCCATACTCGACACCGACATGCATCACGGCCAGGGTATTCAAGAGATTTTCTACCACCGCAGCGACGTGCTTTACGTTTCGGTGCACGGCGACCCCACCAACTTCTACCCGGTGGTGGCCGGTTACGAAGACGAACGCGGCGAAGGCGAAGGCTACGGTTACAACATCAACCTACCCATGCCCCACGGCTCTGATGAAGAGTATTTTTTCAGCAAGGTGGAAGAAGCCCTGACCGCGCTGAAGCTGTACCAGCCGGATGTTATTGTACTGGCCTTGGGCTTCGATATTTACAAGAACGACCCGCAAGCCAAAGTGTCAGTGTCCAGCGAGGGCTTCTGTCGTTTGGGCAGCCACATTCGCCAACTGGGTCTGCCAACACTGACGGTGCAGGAAGGCGGCTATGACCTGGACACCCTGAGTCACAACGTGCAGCAATTTTTTAAGGGCCTGACTGGCTGAGCCCTGTTGCGGTAAGGCACGTTGAAGACAGGTTCGGTGGATTCCAGCCCAGTCTGGAATCCAGCGTTATTGGGTAGCACATCGGCAAAAAAACACTTAGTGTAGCGCCTCGGCCGCCGGCAATCGGACGAGCACCCGTGTGGTGGAGGATGCCGGCCGCATACCAAGGAGTTTTACGACCGATGAATGAACCCACCATCAACGCGTTGGTGTCGCCCGAAGGCAGCCTGGAAATCCTGTCTAACCATGAAGTAAACCGCCTGAAAGACCGCAGCGAAGGCGGCCTTTACCGGCTGTTCCGCCAGTGCGCACTGGCCGTACTGAATACCGGCGTGGTTACCGACGATTGCCAGGATTTGATGACGGCCCACAGCGACTTTGAGGTGCACCTGGTGCCCCAGCCCCGCGGCCTGAAACTGGAACTGATCAACGCACCCCACCATGCCTTTGTCGACAATGAAATGCTGCGCGCCAATCGCGAACATTTGTTTTCGGTGTTGCGCGACATCGTATACACCCATTCCAGCCCGCTGTTCATTGAAGCCAAGCGGCATCCGCGGCCGGAAGATCTGACCAATATGGTGTTCCACATTCTGCGCAACGCGCGTGTGCTGCAACCGGGGCGACAGCCAGACATGGTGGTGTGTTGGGGTGGCCATTCCATCAGCCATGAAGAATACCAATACAGCAAAGAAGTGGGCCACCAGTTGGGCCTGCGTGAACTGAGCATTTGCACCGGCTGCGGCCCCGGCGCCATGAAGGGCCCGATGAAAGGCGCCACCATTGGCCACGCCAAGCAGCGAGTAAAAGACGGTCGCTACATTGGCATTACCGAACCAGGCATAATCGGCGCCGAGGCACCCAATCCGATTGTGAACGAACTGGTGATCATGCCGGATATAGAAAAACGCCTGGAAGCCTTTGTACGCCTTGGCCACGGCGTGATCGTATTCCCCGGTGGTGTAGGCACAGCAGAAGAAATTCTTTACCTTTTGGGTATTCTGTTGCACCCAGACAACGCCGATACTCCCTTCCCGGTAGTGTTTACCGGCAGGCGCGAGAACGCTAATTATTTTGAAATGATCGACAAGTTCATCCGCAACGCCCTGGGTGACGACGCCGCGAAGCGCTATGAAATCATCATTGACGATCCGGTGCGGGTAGCGCGCACCATGAACCACGGCATGCAAGAGGTCGAAACCTTCCGCCGCGCCATGCAAGACGCCTATTACTTTAACTGGACGTTAAAAATAGACCCTGTGTTTCAGCTGCCATTTGAGCCGGACCACGCCAACATGCGCGCCTTGGAACTGCATCGCGATCAGCCAGTGCACTTGATTGCGGCGAATCTGCGCAAAGCCTTCAGCGGTATTGTTGCGGGTAACGTAAAAGAAGAAGGAATTCGGAAGGTGCAGGCCCATGGCCCGTTCGAAATTGCGGGCGACCCCAGCCTGATTAAGCCTTTGGAAGCCATGTTGGAACAGTTTGTGGCTCAAAACCGGATGAAACTACCCGGCACCTCGGCTTATCGACCAAGTTACCGGATTATCAGCAAGGCTTAGCATGTCGTCTGGCTAAGTTGACGGACACCTTAGCCAAACGTAACAACACCTCACTATTTTGCAAAAACTGACTGCGGGATGGCTTATTTGCCGCCTGCAGGCAGACTGGCGAAGTACGCCGACAGGTTGGCAATATCTTCATCACTCAGTGCCATTGCCTGACCCTGCATAATGGCCGCCATGCCGCCATTACGCTCCTTGCTTCTGTAGGCCTTCAGCGACGACACCAAATACATCTCGTGCTGGCCCGCCAGATTCGGATACATCGGGATTAACGCAATACCGTTCTGGCCATGGCAGGCGGCACACACGGCCGCTTTTGCCTTGCCAGCGGCCGCATCTCCGGCACTGGCCATCATCGGCAGTGCGGCACTCATTGCAAAAAGACCTGCAACAGCAAAGTGCTTCAATTTCATTAAGGCAACCCTCTCATTTTTTTCAAATCGAATGTTCACAATGTCTTCTACGCGAGTAACAGCGGATAACGCATTCTATTAATATAACGAATTATCGTTATAGCACGTGTCAAACCCTGCTCAAATGCGATAAATCAAGACGCAATCTTCTTGTCGCGGATGATAGCAGCACCCGCCCGCGATACCACGGAGATTTTTATGTCGGCCAACATCCAAAAACTGGCCTGCTATTTTTGAACATCTGATGGAGGTGGATATCAATAATAAGTGGTGGTATCAGTGTATGGACAATTAACCCAGCGCCAGCCAGTCTGCAACCATAAACCTAAGTTGCTGTTCGGCATCGCGCTGGCCGCTGCACAGATTCTCGCGCTGAAGCTCAGCCCAACTGCGGCCCTGCACCACAGAGCGGCACCAAAGCGCGCACTGCGCAGGCTGTAATGCGCTCAGCCAGTCCGCGGCGCCGGCGCAGCGGCTAAGAGTTTGTAGCGCCGGCAGGGTCAGCTCAAAGCCGCGATGGCCAGCGGCGAAATACTGTAAATCGCGAGTGTCCTCGGCATCCGGTTGCGGGCCGGCTGGCAGGCTGCGCATTACGGCAGCCATCAGTTCCGGCTGACATTGAACCCATTGGCGCCTGGCCAGCACCAACCAGTGCCGGCCCAGGCGCTGCTGTAAATCCTGTACCAAACGCTCGCCCGCTGCACTGAGCCCGCACACAGCCTGTAACGGATATTCACCACTGCTGGCCTCCTGGCTGAAGCCCAAGCGCACCGGCTGCAACCCCTGGCGCTGCCAAAAGGCCAAGAGCGCAGGCGTGCCACCAAAGCTGCTGCCGATATAATCAAAGCCTTCCGCTGTGGCATAGGCCTGAGCGGCCGCTATTAAGCGCTGGCCAATACCTCTGCGCCGCTGCGGGGCCGCCACCGCAATTCTCGTTATCCGTAAACTGCGCTGCCGGGCCGCTTGCGGCAGGCCCGCGTGCAACGCCAGCGACTGTGCCAACAAATGCCCGCGCAGCCGGCGCAGCCCCAGACTGACCTGCTGCGCTAAAGGCGCTGAAAATTCGCCTTCGCTCTGAGCCCACAACAACCCCACGGTGCGCCCATTCATGCGAGCGCGCCAGCTGACGGCTGCGGGGTCGTCCAACCACTGGCGCAGATCTGCAGGCGTAGTGCGGTAATGAGCGTTCACCAACAGCCCGAAAGCTTCCGCCAAGTCGTTTTCTGTTGCCTGGGCCGGCTGCCAGCGCTCTACCTCCAACACCGGCAAGGGATCAGGAGCCTGCTGTTGTGTATTGCCCTGGCTCTGTGCAGCTAGCATGAACAAGCGGAAAACCAGCGGTTCCAACGGGTCACTGGAGGCCCATCGCACCGGCTGCGAAAGAGTACGCTCTTGCCAGTGAGGCGTGTGTTGGTCCAATTGTTCGCGAAAGCGCACCGCAAATCCCCGCCCGGCGCCTTCGTAACCGTGAACGGTGGTGGCAAAGGCCACCCTGGGCCAGCCCAGCAAAATACGCTGCAACAGCGGCGCGGCTATGGCGGCGGCTTCGTCTACCATTACAACTTCTGCGGCAGGTTTGTCCGCCAGCAGCTGTTGCGGCAATAAAAATGTCAGGCTGGCGCCGCTGGTGGTGGTCAATTGAGTAGCCGATTGGCTTTGTAGTTGGGCTCCCAGGCGCTCACGGGCGTGAGCCATAACGGTGGCCACCTGTTCGGCCGAAGGCGCAGTCAACAATACTCGCTGGCGGCCCCGCAACAGTAATTCCGCCGCCGCCAGGCCCAGGGCTGCCGATTTTCCGCGGCCGCGATCGGCGGTAATCACCAGCGGACGGCGCCGGCGCCCCAAGCCAAAGCGCACCAGTGCCTGCACCAGATGATCCTGCTCGGGCCCGCCGCTAACGCAGAAAGCCGTTGCGGGTCGGCGCCGACTTAATTCATCCCGCACTCGGCTCAGTGCTGAGTTTATGGTGGCGCCCGCACTCTCTACCACTCTCTCATCTGCACTCGCACCCTCACTCACATTCAGCCGAATGACGTCCGGCGCATCACACAGTATCTTCGCCAAGCGCTCAGCAAAGGGGTGTTCACTGGCTTGATCAAGGCCGGTGCGGGCGTAGTCCGGGTCAGCAAAGGTGCCCCATTGCGCCAGCGGCGGCATCAACCAGAACCACAGGCCGCCAGCCGTTAATGTGCCAGCCAGCGCCGCCAGCCCGTCAGGCGGGTTGCCACTGAAGCCGTCCCACACCAGCAGGTCTAGCTCACGCCCCAGCCAAGTTCTTGCTTGCGCCGGTGTCGCTACGTGCAAGGCCGGCAGCGGGCTGTCTGCCTTGGTACTAACCCACAAGCCCTGATCTGAACTCAGAAATGGCAGTTCTGCCGCCAACCAGTTCAATGCTGCATTGCGGTCGCCCTCAATCAGCACCAGCCTGCGCTCACCGGCATGCCGCAGTTCAGCCCGCAGGAGCTGCAATGCGCGGGTGCTGGGTGAATCCGGTGTAAACGCCATAAAAGGTGCTCTTGAACCGCTGAATATGAAAAATGACGGCGCCATTATGGAACAGGCCTGTGCCCGCGACCAGTTGCCGATTACAATGGCGCCATGCCACAGCAACCACCCGCTACCGATTACCAGCATCAACACCACACTGCCGCAACGGCCCTGGCGAATCCAGCGGCACAAATCCCCCTGCCCGAGTTTCTGACTAATGAGCAACGGGACATTATCAGCGCCGGCTTTGAACACGCGGTGATTACCGCGGTCGCCGGCAGTGGCAAAACCACGACCCTGGCCTGGCGTATTCGCTATCTGCTGCACCAGGGGCACGATCCCGCCCGCATGCTGGTACTGATGTTCAACCGCAGCGCCAAGATAGATTTCGAACGCAAACTGCAAGCGGTGAGCGGCAATAGCGGCCTGGCGCTGCCGGAAATACGCACCTATCACGCCATGGGCCTGCGGCTTTACCGGCGCTTTGTGCGGGAGGGCTACCTGCCCAATTTTTCCGCTAACATTCTCAGCGACCAGGAAATCAACTATCAGGTGTTTCAGCTCAGTCGCCGGCTGGTGCCGGAAGACCTGGCAGACGAGCTGCGGCGGAACAAAAAAGAATTTATAGAAACCGCCATCGGCTTTATTGACCGGGTGAAAACCAGCCTTTCGCCTGCTGAAATCGTGTTTGAAGACATGGAATTCACCGAACGCCAGCGCTACCTGATTGACCTGTTCCACAGTTTCGAGCAATGGCGCAAAGGCCAGAACCGTATCAGTTTTGCCGACATGCTGTACGAGCCGGTCATGGCCATTCACCAGAACCCGCCCCTGCAAAGGCTGGTGGCCAATAAAATGGACCTGATTCTGGTTGACGAGTACCAGGACACCAACGAAATTCAGCACTTGCTGCTGCGCTATGTAGCCGGCGATCGGGCCCGGGTAACCGTAGTGGGCGATCCGGACCAAACCATTTACGAGTTTCGTGGTGCCAAACCGGAGTTTATTTTGCGCCGCTTCAGCGACGAGTTTGAAAGCCCGCTGGAACAAACTCTAAGCTACAGCTTCCGCTATGGCCACCGGGTAGCGTTGCTAGCTAACCACCTGATTCACAACAACAGTGGCCGTAAGGACTTACTGTGCCATGCGCATCCGTCTACGCCTGCCACCATCATTACCCTGCACCGCCACGACAATGACGCCGATACCATGTTGCAGCTGTTGCAAGCCATGACAGCAGAACAAGTGACCGATACCGCCATTCTGTTCCGGGTATGGAGCCAGAGCGTGGCCATTGAACTGAAACTGCTGGCGCGACAAGTGCCCTACCGTATTGATGCCGGTAAAGGAGCGCTGTTCAGCCGCGAAGTTCAGGCGATTATAGCGCTGCTGCAGGTAGTAACCGGACAGCTCACGCAATTACCCGACAGCGACCGCCTGGAGCTGGCGCGGCAACTGCTTCGGTTTCCCCACGTTGGCCTGAAAGAGCCAGAGCTGGACCAGCTTGCACGCTTTTTGGCCGGTTTTGGCGAAGACTGGGCACAACGCATACTAGCGATGGACTTTAACGCCCTGGCTCCCATGGCCGCCCGCAAGCTGCGCAAACTGGCAGAAACACTGAACCAGCTCAGTGGCTATCGCGGCCCGGTGGCCGGGCTGATCAGCGTATACGCCGACAGCACCGACCTGTACGACGGCATTCGCAGTCTGGCCCTGACCCACGACAACGCGGAAGAGCGAATCAACACCATTCACGGCTTTCGCCAATACCTGAAAAGCCTGGATATTAACGCCGAAAAAGCTCTGGCCCACCTGCACACGTTGAAGCAACAAGCCGGCACCCACCGCAACGACGGGCAAGACACCAAGCCCGTCGGCGTTCTGCTGTCGACCATTCATCGCACCAAGGGTCTGGAGTGGCCGACGGTGATCGTGCCCGGTCTTCAGGAAAAGTACCTGCCTTATAGCCCCCGCGCCGAAGACAATCTACGCGCCCACCTGGAAAGCGAACGGCGCTTGTTGTACGTGGCCATTACCCGCAGCAGGCAGCAGTTGCACTTGATTACGCGCCCTGCAAGCGGCCGCCCTCACCTGGACGGCGAACAGGGCCCCAGTCGCTTTGTGGCAGAGTGTTGTTTTGAGCTATCCGATGAACTAGGCGGCGCTTTGCATCAACCAGACGGCAGCAAGGCGATAACCCTGAGCGCCCCGCTAACGGCGATTAGCGAGCGTTACGGTCGCCGCGAGGGCGTAACCCTGAGCGGCGAAACTAGCCAGGAAAACAATGACCAGCCCCTATGGCAGCGGGAACGGCTGCAACACGCCATATTTGGCGCTGGAACCGTTGTTAGTGAGGATGAAAGAGCCTTTGAAGTTCGATTTGATAACGGCGACACCCTCAACTTCAGCAAAAAAAGTGCCCACCTCTATTTCAACGTATTAAATTAGCGCCAGTTCAGGTGCTATCCTGAAATTTATTCTATTTTAATCAATAAGTTAAACTGAAAAATTACATCTACACACGTACAACTCCTAAGGTAACATTACGTAAGCTTGTTTTGAGTTTTGCGCGCCAATAGCCTAATTTAGCTACAAGAGTTGATGGCGATCACAAATTCGTAGATTTCCTGAAACTTAATAATCGAAATGGAGAGCGTTTATGAAATTGTTGCGTCCGGTAGCTATTGCAGCCCTTGCTTCGTCTTTTGCAGTTCCTGCACTGGCTGAGCGCCAGGAAACTATTTACCTGAACCCATTTGCCGGTTACCAGTACTTTGGTGACAAGCGCGATCTGGATGAGTCTGGCACCTACGGTGTCGGCATCGAATATCGCTTTCTGCCGAACTGGGCCGTAGAAACTGTCTATTCGCGCGCTGATGCAGAACGCAAATACAGCAGTGGCGCCACCGATTTTGACGAAGTACGCGTAGACGGTACCTACTACTTTGCCGGCCCGGATCGCACCTGGAACCCATACGTATCAGTGGGTGCCGGTCATGCCAGCTTTGACGGCACTGGCCCGTTTACTCCGGGCATCAACAGCGACGAAACTCGCGTAAACCTGGGTGCCGGCGTACGTTACAACATCAACGATCGCGTCTCCCTGCGTGGCGATCTGCGTGAATTCCACGGCATTGATGAAAGCACTTTCGACACCATGGCGTCTTTGGGTATCAGCGTTGCCTTCACCCGCACCGTTGGCCAGGCAGCTCCCGTTGCACCAGCACCCCAGCTGCCGGCTGATGCTGACAACGACGGCGTGCCCGATACCCGCGACCAGTGCCCTAACACCCCCCGCGGCGCCAAAGTTGACGCCAAAGGTTGTGAACTGGACAGCGATAAAGACGGCGTAGTGGACAGCAAAGACAAGTGCCCGAACACCGCAGCTGGCATGAAAGTCGACAAAGACGGCTGTGAAGGCGTGGTCAAAACCATCGACACCTTCGAGATTGACGTTCAATTCCCTCTGAACAGCGCCGAAATCGGTGCCGCCTATGACAGCCAGATCCGTCGTGTTGCCGATGCACTGCGCGCAAACAGCACCACTTACGTTGAAATTGCCGGTCACACCGACAGTACCGGTGCCGCGGCGTACAACCAAAAGTTGTCAGAGCGCCGCGCAGCCTCGGTTGCCGATCGATTGACAGGCGCACTGGGCATTAACCCGGATCGTGTATCCAGCAAAGGCTACGGTGAAGCTGAACCCATTGCCAGTAACAGCACAGACGCTGGCCGGGCGGCCAACCGTCGGGTTGAAGCTCGCATTCAGGTGCGTCGCTAAGACTTCCAGCTGATGAAGTGAAGTATGAAAAAGGCACCTTCGGGTGCCTTTTTTGTTTCTATTTAATCGTTAGCGGCCTATAAAGCCCAGCCGCCCTACTCGCTGAAACGCTCTGGGCGGAATGCATCCAGGCACACCGCCGGCTCCTGGTTATCGATCACACTGGCGATCACATCCGCGCTTCCAGCGGCCAGCGTCCAACCAAATACGCCGTGGCCGGTATTCAAATACAGATTTTCGCGGTTGCCACGGCCAATGATCGCAGGGCCGTCTGGCGTCATCGGGCGGAACCCTGTCCAGCTCTCTGCACTATCGATGTCGGTGCAACCCGGAAAGCGACTGCGAACCGCCTTTTTAATGGTTTCAAGACGTGCCTGCGGAATACTCCGGTCAAAATCGTTCAATTCCACAAACCCCGTTGCCCGCAAGCGGTCGCCCAAGCGGGTCATAACCACCTTGTATTGGTCATCATTTATGGTGGAAGTTGGCGCTTTCTGTTCATCGGTAATGGTTGCCGTCAGGCTGTAACCTTTTACCGGATAAATCGGCAGTGGCTGGCCCAAGGGCCGGGTCAGTTTGTCAGACCAGCAACCGGCGCTGACGACAACCGCATCGGCGTTCAGATTTTCCCGCTGCCCGTCTTTGGTACGCAACATGATGCTGTTGACACGCCGGTCGTCTGCCAGCAGTTGTTCTACGTCTACCTCATAGCGAAACACCACGCCTTTTTCTTCACAGGCCCGCGCCATTTCACGGCTAAACAGGTGGCAGTCGCCGGTGCCGTCGGTGTCATAGCTAAGCGCGCCGTAAAGTGGCCCGTTGCCGCTCAGGCCAGGCTCTAACTGTTCTACCTCGGCGGCGTTCAAAATACGTGCGGGAATGTCCATACTATTCAGCAAGCGTTGAGTCCTGCGATAGCCGTCCAACGCCTCCGGCGTACTGGCTAAATGCAACAGGCCTTTATGGGCACCGTCAAAGTCCAGCTCGAGCTCGTTTTCCAGAACCAGGAAACGCTCTCGGCTGTGCTTGGCCAGGCGCAACATGGCGCGCCTGTTAAAACCGAAGAGCCCCGGCGACCAGGCGTAGCGCAACGTCGAAAACATGAAACGAAGGGTGGCCAGCGACGGCGGCATCCCCATTTTTAGTGGCCCGTCCTGTTTTACCAACCAAGGCAGTGCTTTAAGCACCATAGCCGGGTCGGCCCAAGGATACACAACACCGTAAGAACGCTGCGCTGCGTTGGCCTTACTGGTTTCGTTCCCTGCCAGGCAGTGTCGCTCCAGAACGGTCACTTGATGGCCGCGGCGACAAAGTTCCCAAGCTGTGGTTACACCAACCACACCACCACCAATCACCACAACGTGCATAGAACTCTCCTTTGGCTGGGTGAACAAAGCGTAAAACTGTTAATATTGCGACATTCCTTGCCGACAACGTATTGCGAGTGACTCATGAGTAAGAAGCGTCGTGAAATTCCACGATTTGATCACCCTATCATAGAAACCCACTGCCATCTGGACTACCTCAAAGAGCGCCCACTTGAGGATATCCTACTGCAAAGTGAGCAGCTGAACATTGAGCGCATCATCACTATTGCGGTCTCTCCGGATAACCTTGAGCGTGTGCGGCAACTGAGCCAGCTGGCACCCTGGATTTATGGTACCCAGGGAATTCATCCCCACGAAGCCGAAACCTTCAACGATGAAGTAGAAGCTGAAATTCACACCCGCGCCGGCGATGCAAAAATCGTCGCGGTGGGTGAAATCGGTCTGGATTATTACTACGATCACGCTGACCGCGAGGTGCAGCGCACCGTGTTTCGCCGCCAGCTACAAATTGCCTGCGACTGCAACAAGCCGGTAGTGATTCACAGCCGCGACGCCGACGACGACATGATTGAGATTCTGCGCGAATTCGAAACCAGCCTGACCCGGCGCGGCGTGATTCACAGCTTTACCTCCGGCCCCGGGCTCGCGCGCTATGCCTTGGACCAAGGCTGGTGCCTGGGCTTTAACGGCATAACGACCTTCAACAAAGCCGAAAACGTACGGGACATTGTACGCATGTCGCCCATCGAACAAATTCTGCTGGAAACCGACGCGCCGTTTTTGACGCCGGTACCCTATCGTGGGCGAGAGAACGCGCCTTGTTACCTGCCCTTTGTGGCCGAAAAAATTGCCGAAGTAAAAGAGCTGCCATTGCAGCAGGTGATTGAGCAGACCTACCACAACAGCTTGCGCACGTTTTTTCCGGCGGGCTAAAGCCGCAAGCGGGCCAGACCCGCCTAGCCTAATGACAAAAACAGCCCCATGAATACCGGGGCGAAAAACGACAGCACAAACCCGGACGCGATAGCCACCGGCACGCAGGCCAAGCCACCGCTGCTGCGAATCACCGGTAGGGTAAAATCCATAGAAGTGGCGCCGCCATAACCAATGGCCATTGCCGGGCGGCGGGCGATCACCAGCGGAATAATGGCCAGAGCGATAATTTCGCGCAGTACGTCGTTCATAAACGCCACCCCGCCCCAGGCGGGGCCCAAGGCATCACCAATGACAATTCCCGACAACGAATAAAAGCCAAAGCCGGAAGTCAGTGCCAATGTCTGATGCCAGGGTAAACCTAACACCGGTATCAGCAACACCCCCGCCAGCATTGAACTGGCCATTAAAACCAGCGCAATACCCAGCCCCTGCACGTTCATCAGCAGCTTGCGCAGCGACAAGCCAGCGTTACGAAGCTGCAAGCCAATCAGCAGCAGCAGCAGCATGAGCAGGCCGGTGGCGATCTGATCAATAAACGGTATAGCCGGCAACAGGTAATAACCCAACAACAAGCCAGCCAGCGCCGCGAACAAGGGTTTTACCGCTGCCATGAACAGCCGCCGATAGCCCGGGCTAGCCGACTGTTCCGCGCTGTTCACCGTCAGCGGGCGCCAACGGTGAAACAGCCACAAGCCACCCATATTGCACAGCAACAACAGTGCCACCAGGGACAACACCTGGCTTGCCATGGTGCTGAGCTGACTGCCCAAGCCGTCCATTTGCCCTAGCCCCAAACCAAGCATACCCAGAATCAGGTACACCAAAGTTTCTACCGAGTAGTGGATGGTGGTCATCGCGCGACGGTTGGAGATAGAAATGGCAAAGCCAAGAAACAGCGGCGCCAGTATCAGCAGCACTCCGGTCAGCATCAGTGCACCTCGCCGTCGGCACGGTCTTGCACCAGCACCCAGGGCGCGATTACAACGGCCCACAACTCGGTATTGTTCTGATACCAGGCTCGGGCCAGATCCGGCGTAACATCACCCACCTTGCCGCTGACCAGCCAGTGTTCAAACTGCACTTTGTTGTCGGCAACCAACTCGCACGCCACGTTTAGCAAATCAGTGTCAGCGGCCACTCGCACAACTTGCCCGCGGGCATAGTACGTTTGCAGGTCGTGCCAGTGAATACGGGAGGTTTCAAGATTCAGTCGGGCTTTGATTTCATTCGCAGATTCAGAAGAAGACATAATGGCCTTGATGGATGGTTGTCAAAATGCGTGGCAAATTTTAACCGATTGCCCGAATAGCAGCCACTGTCACCCGGTGTGCCAGTCCATTACAGGCTTTAATGATCGCACCGCCATAGAGACAAAAGGCCAGCACCCTTTGGGTAGCTGGCCTTTTGATCATAACGACTTTTAGCAACAAAAATCAGGCATTACGCAGCATTTCCCGAACCACATAGTGCAGAATCCCGCCGTGGCGGAAGTACACCGCTTCGTTCGCTGTGTCTATGCGCGATAGTAAATCACAACTTGCGGTTGTGCCATCTGGATAAATGACCGTCATGGTCAGAATTTGCCCGGTCGTGATGTCGCCAGACAAGCCATCAATGGCGATGGTTTCGTCGCCGGTCAGTTTCAGGGTTTTGCGGTCGGTGCCACTTTGGAATTGGAGTGGCATTACGCCCATGCCGATCAGGTTGGAGCGGTGAATACGCTCGTAAGATTCGGCTACTACCGCTCGCACGCCCAACAGGCGAGGGCCTTTGGCGGCCCAGTCGCGACTGGAACCGGAGCCGTACTCCTTGCCGGCGATCACCACCAGTGGTATGCCCTGCTCCTGATACTTCATGGCAGCGTCGTAAATCGGCATCTGTTTACCGTCTGGCACGTAGCGAGTATAACCGCCTTCCACGCCATCCAGCATTTCATTGCGGATGCGCACGTTGGCAAACGTGCCGCGCATCATCACTTCGTGGTTGCCACGACGCGAGCCATAAGAGTTGAAATTCTTTGGCTCTACCCCGCGCTCCTGCAGGTACTTGCCGGCAGGGCTGTCGGCCGCGAATGAACCGGCCGGGGATATGTGATCGGTGGTGACTGAATCGCCCAGCAGCGCCAGAATGCGCGCTTCGCGAATGTCGTCGATCGGCTCAGGCTCAGGCCCCATACCTTCGAAGAAGGGCGGATGCTGGATGTAGGTGGAATCGTCTGACCACTTGTAAACCGTGGTTTCAGGGACTTCCATAGCCTGCCAGGCGGCATCGCCGTCGAACACCGCGGCGTATTCAGTGCGGAACATGTCCGTTTTGACTTTTCCCACCGCTTCGGCCACTTCCTGCTGGCTGGGCCACAGGTCTTTCAGGTACACCGGGTTGCCGTCTTTGTCGTCACCCAGCGAATCTTCCAGCAAATTCACCCTTACGTTACCCGCCAGCGCGTAAGCCACTACCAAGGGCGGCGACGCCAACCAGTTGGTTTTCACCAGAGGGTGTATCCGGCCTTCAAAGTTACGGTTGCCAGACAGCACCGAGGCCACCGTCATATTGCCATCGTTAATGGCTTTTTCCACCGCATCGGGCAACGGCCCGGAGTTACCGATACAGGTGGTGCAACCGTAGCCCACCAGATCAAAACCGAGCTTGTCCAGGTCGCCCTGGAAACCGCCTGCGCGCAGATACTCTGTGACCACTTTCGAGCCTGGCGCCAACGACGTCTTCACCCAAGGCTTGGTTTTCAAACCTTTGGCGACCGCTTTTTGTGCTACCAGGCCAGCGGCCATCATGACGCTGGGGTTGGACGTGTTGGTGCACGAGGTAATAGCCGCAATCACTACCGCGCCCGGATCCAGGCGGGTTTTCTGGCCACTCATCGTCAGCATCTGACTGGAGTGATGATGATAACTGTTGTCGACACCGACGGCGGTTTGCCCACCCTCAGACTCAAGTGCGTTGTCGCGCTTGTCATTCGTTTTCGGCGCACCTTCGCCGGTTTCCATCACCAGTTCAAACGCGGCTTTCATGTTCTTCAGCGCCACCCTGTCTTGCGGGCGCTTGGGGCCGGCCATGCTGGCTTCGACCTCATCCATGTTCAATTCAAGGGTATCGGTATACGCCGGCTCGTGGCCGGGTTCACGCCACAGGCCCTGTGCCTTGGCGTAGGCTTCTACCAGCTCGACCTGCTGTTCCTCACGGCCGGTCAGGCGCAAATACTTCAGAGTCTGCTCGTCTACCGGGAAGAAGCCGCAGGTGGCACCGTATTCAGGCGCCATGTTGGCAATGGTGGCACGGTCGGCCACCGGCATGTCTTTCAGGCCGTCGCCGTAAAATTCGACAAACTTGCCCACAACTCCGTGGCTGCGCAGCATTTCGGTAACGGTCAGCACCAGATCGGTGGCGGTAATGCCTTCGCGCAATTTACCGCTGATTTTAAAGCCCACCACTTCGGGAATTAACATCGATACTGGCTGGCCCAGCATAGCGGCTTCGGCTTCAATGCCGCCCACGCCCCAGCCCAGAATACCCAGGCCGTTGATCATGGTGGTGTGCGAATCGGTGCCTACCAGGGTGTCCGGATAGGCCAGAATTTTATCGCCCTGCTTCTTGTGCCACACGGTTTTACCCAGGTATTCCAGGTTAACCTGGTGGCAGATGCCGGTGCCGGGCGGCACCACGCGGAAATTATCAAACGCCTGCTGGCCCCAACGCAGAAACTCGTAACGCTCCTGGTTACGCTCCATCTCCATGGCCACGTTGTCTTTAAAGGCTGAAGCATCGCCAAAGTTATCGACCATCACGGAGTGGTCAATCACCAGGTCTACCGGCGACAACGGATTGATCATTGCCGGATCTTTGCCCGCAAGCTTAACGGCGTCGCGCATGGCGGCAAGATCCACCACACCGGGTACGCCGGTGAAATCCTGCATTAACACCCGCGCCGGGCGAAACTGGATTTCGGTGTCGGAATTGCAATCTTTGAGCCACTGCACCATGGCATCAATATGGCTGCGGTCTACCGTGGTGCCGTCTTCATTGCGCAACAGGTTTTCTAACAGCACTTTCAGCGAAAACGGCAGGCGATCAAGGTTACCCAGCTCAGCCGCCGCTTTCGGCAAGCTGTAATAGTGATAGGTGGTGTTTCCAGCCTTCAGGCTGCTAAGGGTGTTCAGGCTATCCTGACTGTGAAGTTCACTAGACATAGCGTACCTCCTGCGGTGAATGTAGCTCCTACTACTATCGCACCGTTTCAGTAGACTGCAACTCCATAACAAAGATCTTCACTATTCACCGGCTGAATAGTGAAGCGTTAACGTCGATGCCGGCGTATTCTTTAGGCAGCTCTTTTGCGATTATAACCACTGAACCCAAGCCAGTCAGGACACAAACACATTTTGAAACACGATTGCCACTATCACCCCGGCGACCCGGCCAAATGGCATTGCGGTGAATGCCAGCTGTATTTCTGCGCCCGCTGCATGCCCGATGCTAACGCCAAACAACGTCGCGGGCTCTGCCCCCAGTACAGCAAGGCAATGCGCTATTTAGGCGCCGCCACCGAAGTGGTACCGTTCTGGCACCGGCTGGGCGCGTTTTTCCGCTATCCATTCCACACTGATCCACTGCTGGTTATCGCCATCTGCACACTGGTTCCGGCCCTGGTGCCTCAGAATCTGCTGGGCATGCTGGTGTGGCTGTTGCTGGCGCTGGCGTTGATGAAATACACCTACGCCGTTATCAATCGCACCGCAGAAGGCCACCTGAAGCCACCACCGCTGGCCGAGGCCTTTAGCGGCAGCGGCTTTAACATTGTGATTCTGCAGATTCTGGTATTTGCGCTGATGGGCGGACTGGTAACGGCTGCGGGCATGTTGGGAGGGCCCTTGCTATTACTGCTGACGCTGGCGTTTGTGGTGTTAGCCCTGCCCGCCAGCATTATGGTGTTGGCCATGGAGCGCAGCGTGGGCGCGGCGGTAAATCCCCTGAACCTGGCCACTTTGATCGCCCGCATCGGCAGCCCTTACTTCCTGCTTTACGGTTACCTGATTCTTCTGGTGCTGGCGTCTGGGGCGGCCCAGGATTTTGCCCTGACGCACTTTTCAGGATGGGTATCGCGGCCACTGGCGGGTTTTCTTAACAGCACCTTTACCCTGATGCTATTTCACATGCTGGGTTATCTGCTGTTTCAATATCAGGAGGAGCTGGGCTTTGCTGCGGATTACCAGGACGCTGTCGAACCCGAAGACCAGCACCACCGCGATCGCAGCCAGCGATTTGATGCCGACCTGGACATGAATCTGAAAGATGGCAACTACGATCGCGCGCAGACTCTGCTGCTAGAGCAGCTCAAGCGCGAACCAGACAACTCGCTGCGCATTGGCCAACTTTACAGGCTGCTGGCGGCGCGCAATGACATTCGCAGCCTGCACGCTAACCATCCGCGCATCATGGCCTGGCTGGCAGCGCGCAATGATGGCAAGGCCCTGGCAGACTTGCTGGTGCAACTGCAGCAGGCAGACCCACAATTCCGTTTGCAAGACGCCGAGCTTTCGGTAACGGTGGCCGGCGCGCTTTATCGCAGCGGTCACTATCGTTTGGCATTGAAACTGCTGCAGGATTTTCACAAGCGCTTTGCCGACAGCCAGGCACTGGTGCCAGCCTACCTGCTGGCCGCGCAAACCCTGGCCGACGGCCTGGGCCAGTGGGAAAAAGCCACGGCGTTTTTGGGCTTTATTCAACGCCAGTGCCCGCAACATCCCCAGCACTCAGAGATTCAGCACTTCTTGGAGCAAGCGCAGGAACGCCAGCCATTACGCGGCCCCAAAGCCAGCTTTAACGTAGCGGACTAGTGTTCTGCCTGGTTAATTCATAAGCCTGTTGAGCGCCTGATGCCACCAGCGTAGCGCTATAACCACTGCCGGTAGTGCTGGGCCTTGGGCGCCATCTGGCGTTTTTCAAATTCCGCCACCAGCAGCCGACAGGCCTCGCTGACCATCAGCTCGCTGCCCGCGCCTCGCAGGCGCTCAAAGGCTTTTTCTGCGGTGCTCAAATCATGCTGTTTCAGGCTGGCAAACAGCACACGGTTGTGGTCTTCCGCCGCCAACGGCTGGTGCGCCTCACCTTTGGCCAGATATTCCCGCCATACCGCAATAACTTGATCAAATTGCTGCCTGCTGAGGGCATCATCCATCCGCTCGCGGCTAAAGTGACGATACTCGGGCAGGTCCGGGCGCAGTTGTGCCAGTTGTTGCTGATGCTGCAGTACCAACGCGCGCTGCGGATAAGCTTCTCGCAAAGCCTCAAAGCGCGTACTGGCCAGCTCAAAATCCAGGGTAGATATCGCCGCCATAGCCTGCCCATAAGCCTCGGTAAAAGCGGCATCTTCCACTTCGGGTTCAGGCTCGAAAAACGCGTCTTTCACCTGAAACCAGCTTTTACCCAGCGCTCCCACTAGAACCGCACCTGCCAGCAGACCGCCAGCGTGGGCCATGTAGGCGACACCGGTAGCGCCGGCGTACCAGTAATCGTAAATCTCTTTACCCAGCCACACCGGCAGAATGGCGATAGCCGGAGCTCGGAAATAGTTGAAGTAGACGCCCAGAAAAATGAAAAAGCGGATTTTTTGCAGACCGTAAATCGCCACGTACATGCCCATCAGCCCGGAAATGGCGCCAGACGCACCAATCAGCGGCACCAGGCTGCCCGCAGAGAATCCAGTGAACATCAGGCCAGAAAGCGCCCCACACAGCAGATAGGCCAACAGAAAGCGCGCAGCGCCCAAGGCTTTCTCCACGGTAAATCCCAGCAAAAACAGAAACACCAGATTGCCCAGCAAGTGGCCCCAGCCGCCGTGCAAAAACTGATAGCTGATAAGGCTGTGCAGCGACAACTGCGCGGGTATCAGCCCAAAACGCTGGGAACTAAGCCGGCCAATAAAGTTGTCCTCAATAAAGCCCCGCTGCTGTTGCCAGCGTTCGCGCTCTGCGCTGGCCCACACCAGATCACGGTTATCGAGCAAATACTGATAAAAGTCGCGGTCCATCAGCAGGGTAACCGCCAGCCAGCCATCTTTCTGATTGGCCTGTAGATTACGCATCTGCTGCAGCTGGTAAACCGACTCGCTATCGCCCTGCTGGCGTATCTGACGCAGCAGGTAATCTTCGTAAACCGGTGCCTCCAGAGCCTGCAGATTATTTTTCAGATACTGGTTAACAGCCACCTGAAGCTTGCGCTGGTCGGCGCCCTGATAAAACGTGAACACCAGCACGCAGGCCAGCATCAACCCTAAGGTAATCCAGGGCGGGCGTTTCCAGTTAACAGCGTTTTCAGCGGGAATAATCAGCATGGGTCATCACATTTGATCACAATTGGCCACCTGTAAGCCGTGTTTTGTCATAGCGTAGCCTTGGTTGTGCGGTTTAATGGCGCTATCGACCAACCGCCTAATGCTGTTATTGTTCTGCGCGCCAATAGTTCGGCGTAAAAACATTATCAGCCGGCCCCCGAATGCAAGGAAACCCCACATGACCGTTCTTGTTTTGGATAACCCGGAATTACTGGCCCTCGCAACCCTGGCCGAGGGTTTTCAGCCAGATTCATGCGCCGAGTCACACAAACCCCGTCAGCTGAAGTTCCATTACGGCTACAACAAGCATCAGCTTAGCGCCGCCGACATGGACATGCTTACCCGTCACGGCCACTACTTGCGCCGCAACGTTCATCTACATGTGCGCGTTCACGGGCATTCCGACGCCTTTGGTAACGACGACTATGGTCATTTTCTGTCGCGCATGCGGGCCAGCGCCGTGGTGCGTTTTCTAATTGAAGAGGGCGTGGAGGAACAGCGTTTAAAAGCCGTCGGCTGGGGTTCAGACCGCCCGTTGGCAACACGGGCAGATCACGCGGCCAACCGCCGGGTGGAACTGGAGTACGTGCAACACAGCGTGTCCAGCGCGCTGTCCGGCTAAATTGGCCAGACCCCCTGAGTTCTTCGGCCTAGCCGTATGCCTGAAACACATTCAGCAACAGCAACACGGCGATCATCAGAATCGAAAGCCAGGTTAGCAGAATACCCACCATGCGGGCCTTATGGGGCCCGTCCTGGCCCTGAAACATACCCCAGGCGTGCAATATGCGTCCCACCACAAAGGCCATGCCAATCCAGTAAATAAAACCGCTGGAAACGCCGTTCAGCTCGGCAATACCCAGCATCAGCAGAGTCAGCGGTGCGTATTCCACCAGATTACCGTGGGCGCGCACGGCAGCCTCAAAATCGCGGTCATCCGTAATACCCATATCCTTGCCGTATTTGATCCGGTACTTAACCACCACGGCAGACAAAACCAGCAGCAAAATTCCGATAACAGCCGTGAAAACACCGGTTATAGGTAAAATCATATTCAGTCCTGTTGATCAATGAATTGCCCGCGCAGGCCATGCCTGCGTCGCCGACAAGTGACGGAAGCTAACTTACTGTGCCTTACTTTCACCCAGCTCGGCAATTGCCTTGGCCATAGCACTGTGGCAGCGCGCAATCAGTTCGGGTATGTCTTTGTTGGTCATGCCAGTGGTTTCAATGGCCGCGTAAAATGCACCTTTTTTAAAACTCTGCAGCCCTTTACCACGGCTGCGCGTGCCCTCTGGGAAAACCCACAGGCTTTTGCGTTCGTGAACAATGGTGTCGCCTACCACCTGCATGCTGGCAACGGATTTGTGCAAGCGCGAACGGTTCAGAATCACGTTGCCACCAAGCCAGAATACCTGTCCGAAAAACGGCACCCACAGCAGCCCCAACTTGCCCACCGCCACCACGCGCCGCGGCACAACATCCCCCACAATCAGAAAATCGTCGTTATGCTGGTGATTCGCAATAACCACCATGGAACGGTCTTTGGGCATATTCTCGGCGCCGTACAGCGGGCGCTGCATGCCAAGAACTGCGCGCCCAAAACGGGCACATACCCCAGCCAGAATACGATTATTATCCGGATTAAAGGGCCGAGCCAAATACAGCACCATCGACAGCAGACAAAGCAGCAACACACCTGTCCACGCCAGTATTTTTCTTAGTAGGGCCATAACATAGCAACTCTGTGTCCGATATTTTGGCGCACAAGTGTACGCCAGGTTTACGGCCCGGAGACAGTACCAATTTGTTCAAACACCCATACCGCAGAATCCAGAGCGTCGCCGGTTTCGCCAAACAGCGGGTGCACAAACAGAATCAACAACATAACCAACCACAGACCTGCGGCATCACGGCCACGCTTCAACCCGGCTATGACGCGGCGTACCAACACACGGCTAAAGGGTATTACCTGCGCAAAAAATAGACCTGTCATCATCATAATCAGCACCGCCATTTTACGTTAGTAAGTTGCGTTATTGCTGCGGACACCCGGCAGGCCCCCGCAATCATTGCAACAGCACTGTATGACCCTAATATGGCAACGATAGCGGGCAACTGTGATCAATTGTGGCAAGCCCCGCAGTACAACTCTTTTGCCCTTGTGCCGCGCGAGCGTCATCACTATCTTAGGTTTGCAGCATTGCTCGCCTATTAACCCCTCATCCACTCACCGGGCCGCCATGAACAAGCATCTGGCACTGATCGAAGACGAACCCGCCATCCGCGACAATTACCGCGCTGCTTTCGAGCGCAGGGGCTTTTCTGTGTCTACCTACGGTGACCGGCCAGCTGCCTGGCAGGCGTTACAGCGGCAGTTGCCGGACCTGGCGATTATTGATGTGGGCCTGGGGAACGAAGCAGAGGGCGGGTTTACCTTGTGCCAGGAGTTACGCCGGCAGTCAGCCACGCTGCCAATTATTTTTCTGACCGCCCGCGACAGCGACATAGACTCGGTACACGGCCTGCGCCTGGGCGCAGATGACTACGTCACCAAAGACATGAGCATGGAACATCTGCTGGCCCGCATTAATGCACTGCTGCGCCGCGCAGACGCCTGGAATCAGGCCCACCAACAGCCCGACGAATTGCTGGCAAGAGGCAAACTGACACTGAATCTGGACCGCATGAGCGCCAGCTGGAACAACCAGGCCGTTGAGCTGACGGTCACCGAGTTCTGGATGCTGCACGCACTGGCCCGCAACCCAGGCCACGTGCGCAGCCGTGTTCAGCTGATGGACGCGGCCAGCACGGTACTCGATGACAATACGGTGACGTCTCACATTAAACGTATTCGTGGCAAATTCAGCGCTCTGGACCGCGACTTCAACAGCGTTCAGACGGTTTACGGCATGGGTTACCGCTGGCACGACCACAATGCCTGAGCGCGCCATTTCTGGCCTAAACCAAGAGCCTTGCGTGTGGCCGCACTGAGCCTGAAACGCCAGCTGTTGCTGGTAAGCCTGTTAATGCTGCTGGTGCCTCTTGCCGGGGTTCAGTTTGCGCTTGAGTTGGACAACATTCTGCGCCAGCAGGCTCAGCAACAATTGCAGCAACAGGCAAATCGCCTGGCCCTGCTGACAGGTGATGAACTGCTGGCACAGCCACCATTGGCCGCCGGCACGTTTGCTGTTTACACCGCGGCTCAAAACAGCGCCCTCCTGCTTGACGGCTACGCCGATGATTGGCCAGGCTACGACTCCTCCGAACCGTTCCCGCCGTCGGCGCAGGCACCTCTGTCCGCTCTTCAGCCCTGGCAGCAGCTGCCCAGCGCTGCCCCTCAGCCTAGCGCGCTTTACTGGCAGGCCAGCCACAGCGATAAAGCCCTGTATCTGCTGATTCGCATTCCAGGCCAGCCGCCACAGCTGTTCAATCCCGGCGCGCCGCAGCAGGCCCACCACCGGTTATTGCTGCAACTGTTCAGTGGCGCCAATGAGCTCCGTGTAAACCCGCGCAATCAAGCCTGGTTGCTGCGCCCGTCGGCGCCCGGACAGCTGCCGGCCCGCAGCGGTGCCAACTGGGCCACAACCGACCCCGACGTGAACGCGTTCTGGCAACCGGTAGCCAATGGCTGGCAGCTGGAACTGGCCCTGCCCCTGCCTGCCGCCGGCAGCCGCATAACGCTTGCCCTGTATGGGGGCGAAGGCGTGGCTGCTAAAAATCCGCCATTGGCGCAGATTCCAGCAGCCACTCTGATTCGCCGCAACGCGGATCTGGAACAGGCGCTGGCCAGCTGGCTAGACAGCGGCCAGCAACTGCGGGTAATGGAAGAGTCCGGTTGGGTTATCGCCCGTCAGCAGCGCACAGTCATAGCCAAGCCGGCGACCACGACGGTCATCGAGCCAAGTACAGCACGCCTCGACCAAGCAGATGAAAACGCCTCGTGGCTACAACAGGTAGGGCAGACTCTGCTGCAGGCGCTGGTAAAAGCCAATCAGCCCGATTCGCTTCTGGTGAATGAACAGCTCTGGCGCCAGTTCCCGGTTAATCTCCCAGCCGCGGCGTTGATGCGTCACAGTAACGGTAGCCTGTGGCTGAGCGCACAGGCTCAGGTGTTTGGTGGGCGAACACTGGTGCTGGAGCAATCGCTGGATCAACTGCTGAACATTTCAGGCGCCGCTTTAGGCACGGTACTGGCCCGCAGTTTTCTGATCATTATTGGCTTGGTGGTGGTTTTGCTGGGCTATGCCAGCTGGCTGTCATGGCGCATTAGCCGTTTGGCGAAATGGGTCAGCCAGTGCGTGGATGCCGATGGCCGAATGGCTACCCAAGCGCCATTACAGACCCAGTCAGGCATCGGTAACGACGAGCTGGGCCAGCTGCAGCAGCGCTTTAACCAGCTGGTCAGCAGTCTTCACGGTTACAACCAATACCTGGAAAGCTTTTCACAGCGCTTGTCCCATGAACTGAAAACCCCACTGGCGGTGGTACGCTCATCCCTTGATAACCTGACTCACTGCGCCGATGAAGCCGAGCGGCAGAATTACCTGACCCGGGCCCAAAGCGCTGTGGCCAGGCTTAGCGGTATTTTGCGCAGCATGAGTGAAGCCACACGGTTGGAGCAGAGCCTGGAAGCCGAACACAAAGAGGTGTTTGATGTGGCTGAAGTGCTGACGCAGGTGACGGCGGCCTACCAGGCGCTGGATCCGCACCACGTTATTGTGTACCAGGGCCCGGAGCATGGCAGTCAAGTTTTGGGGTCGCCGGAGCTGTTGGTACAGCTTTTGGATAAGTTAGTCGACAACGCGCGGGACTTCACCCCTGGCGGCCAACGTATTGAGCTGGATTTGCGGCGAGTTGACCAGGGCTGGCAACTCAGCGTATTTAATCAGGGCTCCCGACTACCCGCCGGAGCGGATATTTTTTCGGCGTTTGTGTCCCATAGAGTAGGCCAGTTCAACACGTCTGAACATCATCTGGGCCAGGGCCTGCTGATTGCGCAGCTGATTGCGAACTACCACCAGACCCGCCTGGAGGCGGATAATCAGAGCCGAAACGGCCTTGACGGCGTGGCGTTCCGGCTGGTGATTCCCACGGTTGAATCAGGCGCGGATATAAACTCGACGACGCCTTAAAAACCGAGTAATCGCCGACTAATCAACTATCGGCGAGCGCGGGCCGTGTTGACGGAAAAACTGCTGCGCTGTGCGGCCATTGCGGACACCGCAAGCGGTCGCGAAACGAATAGCTTGCTGGTGCAAGGCCTCACGATCGCCAACTTCGGCAAACAAAGCATCAATCGCCTGCAAGTAAAGCTCTTGGGAAAACGCATAGAACGAGAGCTGCACGCCAAAGCGATCAGCCAGGGAAATCTGCTCCTCTATGGCTTCAGCCGGATGAATTTCACCCCCACGGCTGTGGCTACTCATATTGTCAGCCATGTACTCCGGCATCAGGTGGCGGCGATTCGATGTGGCGTACACACGTACATTCTCGGGTGGCAGTTCGAGCGACCCTTCCAGAACGCTTTTTAGTGCCTTGTAGCTGGTTTCACCGGCCTCGAATGACAGGTCATCGCAAAAAATAACGAAGTGGTAGGGCAAGTCCCACAAATCATCAACAATTTCAGGCAGGTGCACCAGGTCGTCTTTATCCACCTCAATCATCCGCAGGCCCTGTGCCTGATACTGGTTCAACAGCGCTTTGATCAAAGACGATTTGCCAGTACCACGGGCGCCCCAAAGCAGTACGTTATTAGACGGCAAGCTCTGCAAAAAACGTTCGGTGTTCAGCGCCAGCGCCTGCTGCTGTTGGCCTACGCCGGTCAGCGAACCCCAGGTAACCGGATCCAGGCGGCGAATAGCACGCAGGCCGGAACGGTGTCGGCGCCACACGGCGGCCGGCGTGGTGCGCCAGTCGATAGAGTCAGTAACCGACATAAGCTTCTCCCTGTAACCATGGTGAAAACAGGCACTGTAGCGCAAAGCGGTTTGTTAAAACCAAAAAACCCCGGAGCGATCGCAATGGCCGGGCTGGATAAACAGAGTTCGACGCAAGCACAATTGAATCAGGGTGGAGTGTCTGCGCCAAGGGATTGAGGTTCGGCAGGGGAAGCCGCGCTTTCTTCCGGCTGCTCCATCATCGCCATGCCGCCTTGCAGCAGCAGGCGCCGCAGGCGAGAGTCGTCGTGCCCGGCAATACCGGCTGCAAACGCAATGGCAATGGCTTCCAGAGGATTGTCTGTGATCGCGGAACGCAAAATCTGGATAGGCGAACGGGAAGCTGTTTTGGAGCTGCCCTCGCTACCGCTTGGACTTTTCGAAGGGCTTCCGGGGCTAACCAGTCGATAGAAAAACAAGGCAACCAGCAACACGCAAACCAGCCCGGAAATGGCCATCGCCCCGGCTTGCCCCACCAACGGGGCAAGCGCGAGGGTGCCCGCGCTCACCAGCAAATGCAGCCCGGTAAGCAGCAGCGCCGCCAACAAAATCAGCGCCATTACAAAACCGATCAACGCGGCTGCGCCTCTGCGAATGGTGCTTTTTATAGCGGCAGAATCAAACATGATCAGCGATCGAGCATCTTACCAACCACAATGCCCGCCAGAAACATCAAGATGATGCTCAAAAACGGACGCTCTTCAATTTTATGTTCAACACTTTCCACCGTTTGCGAGCCGGCTTCCGTGGCGCGGGCTATTGCTCCATCACCGCTTGCGCGAAGCTGGTCGAAAATCGCATGGGTTTCCTTGCTGATTTCGTCTTTCAGGTTGCTGGCACTGTTTGCCTGGCTACTGGCCACGGCCTTGGTCAGTGCGGCCAGATCCTCCCTGAGCGCTGTAAGATCATCTTTCACGCGAGCGTAATCGTCTTGTGCGGCTTTGCTTTCCATGAGTTGTCTCCCGACTTGGTTGAGTAATCCAGAAACGTGATGTGTATTCGACTCTTCATTCGACTCTTCATTCGATAAAGGCGGGGAAATATCCCCTTCGATAAACGCCGACATCGCATTTGTCAGCATAAATAACTCTAGCACAGTGGTCTGAAGGCACCATGACAGTCCATTAATGCGTCGACGGCCAAACAGTTAAAACCTACCTAATGACGGGCGACTCTGGTTCATCGTTTCGCATTCGCAGAAAACTGGCAAATCGTGGCAGGCCGGTGGCGGTGTGGCCGGAATGTTTGAAGGTAATAACGCTGCCCGGTGGCGGTGGTTCTGCGCGCTCGGCGTCGCTGAAACCGCCGCCAATGCGAAACTCCCGATTATCGGCCAGCCGCACCCGCAGCGCGCCCATCATGCCCTGATATTTGCCCTTGCCCGGCAGAATGCCCACAACGATCGCTTCGGCGTCGTCAAAGCGCTTCACTTTTAACAGGTCATCCGAGCGGCCAGCCTTATAAACGCTAGCACCACGGCGCAGCATCAGCCCTTCGCCACCGACAGCAATCACTTTATCCCGGCGAGCCATCAGCTGCTGATGGTTTCCGGGCCGTTGCTGCTCAACCAAGGCCAGATAGGGTGAACCCGCTTGACTGACCAACTCGCGCAAACGGGGAAGACGTTGATCGAATGTCTGGTCGGCCGACGGCAAATCGAACACCATAAAACGCACAGAACGCCAATCTGCATCTACTGGGCGAACGGTGCGCACAATGCCGGAAAGTTGTGCAAAATGGCCACGCCCCAGCCACAGCTCGCCGTCTAACGGCTGTGGCGGGAAATCGCTGACAAACCAGTCAGGCGCTTGAAACGGATTACCGCGGCGGGACCACAGACGTTCACCGTCCCAATAAGCCCGCACTCCGTCCAGTTTTTCGCTCACCCAATAATCCGCAAGCGGCGCACCCTGCTGATACACATTGGCCAACGGAACCTTCGCTGGCGCACCAAGCACCACGGCCGTCATCAACGCAAGACTTGCCAACAGGCCTGAAGCCAGCCGCTTCATCCATAATATGCCAGACATTCACAACTCCTTTTACAGCGTTACGTTAATACAGACTGCGCGGCAGGCGGAACCCACTCAGCAGTTGCTGGGTAAAAGGGTTGGTGTTACTGGCGGCGTGCAAGCGGTAGCGCATGGCACCCTCATCAACTGTGAATTTAACGTCTACCGCGGTGCTGTCGACCCCGGTTAAATCAGCGTTTTCCAACAGCCGGAACAGCGCCCAGGGTCCCTGCTGTGAAAGGCTGCGGGGCGACCTGTTAACTTCCACCGGCACCAGGGTGATGCGGCTTTGCACGTTATCCCGCAGGGTATTGGGCCACACCAGCGGAATGCTCTGCCGCGGCCCGTGGTTAAACTCCACCAGTTGGCCATCCAGATTCATCACACTACGGCGCTTGTTGGAGGTAAGGTTCAGCGGCTCTAATGCAAATTCCACGTCCAACGCTCCCGACGTTTTAAAGTAGGCACGGCGAATGGCATCTGCGCTGGCGAGGGCCGCCGTGACTTCACGCCGCAGCAACCCGGCGCGAGCCAATGCCCCGGACTGCTGGGGATGATCTTCCACAAATAGCTTTAGCTTCTGGTTATAGAAGGTTTGCAAGGTGCCGTCCGGCGCAAAGAATTGCTCGAAATCCTGCAGCGCAGCATCGCGGTCGGTGCCGGCCCTGAAGGGATAAAACGGAGCCAGGTTTTGCGCGAACGGCTGGTAAACCTCGCGAAACCACTCGCGCTCTAGCTGCGCCACGGCGCTGTCCAGCAGTACCCGCCAGCTTTCACTGGCCAAGTGGCCAAGCATCCGGTTTAGTGGTTCGGGTTGATAGGCCGCCATTCGCTGAAGAGTGAATATCGGATCTGCACCCTCCAGGCCCAGTCGCGCCCTTGCGGCCGTCAAAGCAGATTTGCCGGTGTCTGGAGCCTCCTGAATATTACGCAGATATTGATGCAGCTCTGCAACCACCAGCATGATTTCGTCCAGCTCGCTGGGGTCTTCGCCTTGCGACAGGGTTAACCGGTTCAAATCACTGAACTGGCGTTCGATGTTCTGCAGCATGGCCAGCCTGGGCGGCACTTGCGCAGGTGTTAATGCCAGCCCTGCCGCTGCGGGCGAGGCCTGGCGCAAATCGTTGCTTAGGCCCGCCACCAGCGAGGTGTTTTCGCGCAGCTGCTGCAGCACGCCCGCCAGAGGCTGATAACTGCTGCCCAAGCTCTCTAGAATCCGTACGCCGTGGTTCAAGTCCTCAAAACGATGGATATTCAGGCGGCTGAGCGCGCCACGCCAGTGGCGCACATATTCTTGCGAATAAATATTGTGCAAGCCGGCCTGCAGTTGCTGTTGATCGGCCGGACTGAAATCAATGTTGTCACGCCGGCCCAGCACCCAGGCGTCTATCAGCGCCAGCTCGGTTACCCTTGCCGCGCGATCCAAAAACCATTTTTGCAGACTGTCGCGCGTAAACAGAGCCGGTATCAGCATAGGGTTGTCATCACTCAGTGCGGGCAGAGACGTTGTGTCAGCATCCACAACGCCGAATACGGTGGCGAAGGCCGGGCCGCTGCTGCGGGCCAGATCCCTCCCTGGCGGCAACTGCCTAGCGGCGGCCTGCTCCAGGTCACGGTATACCCGTTGCAATGTGGGCACACGCCCAAGTTCATACTGAGCCCACTCTACGCGACCGCTGAACGGCGCCAGAACCATACGGGCATTGACGTCACCGGCCTCAGCCCAGCCTGCCAGATCGGTATTCTCAAGGCCGTAATCAAGATGCGTCAGCAATTGCTCCTGGCGCTCGCGCTGACCCGGATACAGGCGCTGCCAATAATCCTGAAGATAGCCGCGAACCATGTCTTTGCGGCGACCGCTGGCGTCATACAACATGCGCAACACCCGCAAGTGCTCCAGACTATCGTTGCTGTAGTCTGAAGAGTTTGAAGAGTTTGAAGAGCCTGGTAAATGTGGATATCCGGGTGCCGCCACCATCTGTTCACTGACAGCAAACATCAACGCCGGTAAAAACTGATAGGCCAGCATGTCGCGATAGGCGTCTTCCAGCGCTGGCGCAATCTGATCGCCCCGGTACAGACCCATGTCCCGCAGCCACGGCGAAGCTTTTTTACGTTCGCCAAAGGCCAGAGTGGCGTCGCGCAACCGATTCAGAGATCCCAGCAGTTGTGCGCCAGACACAGCACGGTCAACATTCACCGTCGCGGTGCTGTTTAAAAACTCTTGCACCCGGGCCTCGACCATCAGTGCCGCTTCGGCATTTTTAGTAAAGTAATGCTGCCAGCCGGCGCTCATCAGCCCGCCAACGGCCAGTGCCAAAACCGCGGCGACTGCAATCTGACGTTGCCGTCTGAAGCGGCGCTGACCCTGGCCTGCCAGGCCCTCCTCCGCCACAAAAATCGCCGAAAACAACTGCAACGCAAACATCTGTACCGATCGCCGTTGGCGTTGGGCCGGCTGCACGGGACCGGTTAACCGGTAATTGGCCGCAGCCGCCGTTACAAATGCGTCTTCGGGCACGCCTTCCTGGCGCACCGAGGTAAAATAACTGCCGCGCACCAGCGCCGGATTAGAGAAGCCATCGGCTGCTAGCAACGTAGCCAGATAGGCTTCAAGTACCGGCGCCATGCCGGCCATCTGGCGAGTAAAGGAATAAGCGGCCGCCCGCGTCTCAGCGTTGTGACTGGCGCCCAGCACCTCTGGCAGACGTGCCATCAGGCCCTGCACCAGCTGTTCATAGCGTTCGGTGAACTGCGTTAGCCAGCGGTCGTTATCGCCGCCGCGATGCAATTCGAAGGTAAAACCCAAGGGCTGCTCCAGCTCGGCTTTTGACCAACTAGCGGCGAAGCTCTCAAAGCCGTACAGCAAGTCCATTTTCGTGAAACAGATGTAAATTGGCAGCTGTGGGCCGGTTTTTTCCATCAATTCTCGCAGGCGATTGCGAAGAACGATGGCCTGGGCCTGGCTTTGCTGTTCGCCAGCCATACTCAACTGGGCCAAATCGATCACCATTAGCACGCCGTTGAGCGGCTGATGCGGTCGATTACGTTGCAGCCAATCCAGAAAGTGCCGCCACAGACGGTGCTGAATTTCGCCGCTGATGCCGTCTTCATTATCCTGACCAAAAAGCTCGCCGGCAGGATCAATCATCAAACCGGTGTCGGCCACCCACCAATCGAAACCGAAGGGATTGCGGTCGGTGCGGTTGTTACGGGCAACATCAGACAATGCCCAGGACTGCCCGCAGCCCTGAATCAGACTGGTTTTACCAGCGTTTTCAAGCCCCATCACCAGATACCAAGGCAGCCGATAAGCGCCGTGGCGGCGCGAGCGCTTACCCCGAAGCGCCGCGAGTTGCCGGTCCAACAAGCGCTGCTGTTTGCGCTCTAACGGCAACACCGGATCTTCCTGCTCCTGCGCAACAGCGGTTTGCGACTGCTGGCTTTGGCGTAATCGCCGCGCCAGCATTAAACCCCACAGCAGCGCAACCAACAGCACGGCCGCCAGTGTTACCAAAGAGCGGGCCTGCCAGCTCGCAAGGGGAAATTCACCGTTTAGCGACCAGCGCGGCCCCAGCCACCAGGCGGCAGCCAACGCAAATGCCAGCGCCACAATCAGGGTAAGAGGTGCTGCGCGACGTAAATGCGGCAGAAATCTGCGGCCGAGTCGTAATCCATAAGTCCACATGGCATCCCTTCCTGCGGTTTAAGGTTAAATTCAATGATTTCAGGCGGGCGGTTCTAGCTGTTTCAGTAAACCCGGCTCCCAGGTTTCCAGTGTCCGGCCCTGCAGCTGCTGTCGTAAGTCCTGCTGTTGTTGCTGCGCCAGAGTTATCAGCCCGCTGTGTTGCAGTAGGCGGTTAGACGCCAGGCGCCAATAAAAGCGTTCACGGGGTTCGCGAGCACTCAGCAAGCCGTCCTCCAAAATCTGCATGGCAGCGGCCAAACCGCTGTCGGCCAGCCGCTCACACGCCTGCTGATAGGCCTGATTCCACGGGTTGGCAGCAGCAGGCGTTGATGTGCTGCCCGCCTGCGGTGCCTGAAGCCAGAGCCTGGCCTCCGCGCACAAAAACTCGGTGCCGTCGCTGAAGGTCAGTTCTTGCAGCGCCGGCAGGCGTTCAACAAAAGCTGCCAGCGCCCCACGAATGGCTTCAGCACAGCGGCTATAGCCCAATGTCTGCGCCACCCGCGCACTGAGCCAGTGGCCGTCAAGCCAGAACGGACTGGCGGCTACGCTTTGCTCGATACGTTGCCAAACCCCGCTGTCTGCTGCTTTTGCCAAGGCATCCTGGTAATCGGCAACTCGGTCCGCACTGATCGCTGCCAGCTCTGTGCGCACACCGTCGCGGGTTGGCGGTGCGCCGCTGATGCTGAACCAGAGCGCATGGCGGCGCAGTTGGTAACCCAGCGGGTTAGCCACGTCTGTGGTGGTGAGCAGCTCTGCAACTTTCAGCAGGCTCTGGCGGGTAGCACGCTCGTTGTCTGGGTCCAGAGTCAGCGAACCAGGAACTATCGCCAAGCTTGCTGTTGCTGGTTTGGCAGAACCTGCAGGCGGATGTTCTGCGCTCTTGCTCGCGCTTTTATCTGCCGAGCTGATTATTTTCGACGGCGCAAAACCGGTGGGCAGTCTGGCCAGTGTCTGTTGCAAACTTTTTACCGGTTCAGCGGGCAGCTGTTGCGCGGGCAGCGACGTTAGAATTCGCGACAGGGCTGCCTGGCAGAATGCTTGCCCATCACCCTGGCTGGCATCAAAACTCAGAGCATCGGCATGCTGCGCTGCCCGCTGCAGCATCTGTTTGAACAGCATCTGCCGGGCCCGTTCACCCTTGACGCCGGGGTGGGGCCAGGCTTGCGCCCACCAACTGTCCAAAACGCCGGCGAGTAGCCACAGCGCTAGAGCGAAGCGCTCACCGGCGCCACCTCTGAGGAGGCACAGAAACAGAAAGCCGAATACTTCCAGATTTTTACTGCGGTCAGAAAGAATACTGAGCGCTTCCCGCTCTACCTTGGGCCAATCGATAGCGGTGTGTGCCAGCGAGCCCATTTTCATCAATTCCTGCTCCAGAAAATCCAGCGCCGGATCGTCTTCCAGGCGCTCGCCAAATTCGGGCCCGGCTCCTTGCTCGAGCGTTGCCAATACCAGGTTTACATAAGGGTGTTGCTCAATGGCTTGCATAGACTCTCCTATCACCAGCCGCAGGCGTTTCGCAGGGGTTTGATGGCGCTAGAAAAGCCCGCCAGATCAAACACCAGGCCATCGATTGAGCTGGCATTAGCCTGCACTCGCACTTGCGGCATGAGCGCCAGCGTTTTAGCCAGCGCTATGGACGGCAGCCCACGGCCGGCGCTGAGCATGTAGCCGTCGTCGCGCAGGCGCCACAGTGACGGGTCACCGTTGATGTTCACCCGTACCCGATCCTGACCTAACGGCTGCGGCAACATCAGCGCCAACTCGGTAATATTGTTGTGGCATTGCAGTACTATTAAAGGCCGTGGCAGCGTGGCACCCAGAGCCGGCAACGTAAGCAGCAAACCAGCGGCCATGCCACTGTCGCGATAAACCCAGCCGTCACGGTTATCACCAGCCGCTTGAGCATAGGCCTGGCGCCAACGTTCAGAGTTGGGTAGTTGTGGCTCCTCGTGGGCGCTCTGAACCGCCAGCGGCGTGGCAAAAATCCCATCAAAACACGCCAGGCGCTGCAAGCGCCTGGGCTCACCGGTACACTCCCGTGCCTGCTCCATTAGACCGCCGTGGGCGGGCACAGCGGGCAGCAGAAAAAGGCCAGCCAACGCCCAGCGACAGCATTTCTGATAGTGCGCAGCCGCTTTTTTGATGGCGAGAATCATGGGTGCATCACTTCATATTTCAGGCATTTATGCGCCAGTGTTCGCTTTGGCAATCCCAGGCTCTGTGCCGCCTGGCTGCGGTTGCCGTGGTACTGCTGCAAACGCTGGCGAATCAGTGCCGCTTCAAAGGCCTGAGCGGCGGCCTTCAGGTCTTGCACCTGAGCCAGTGGCGGCAGGCCCGCCAGAAATTCACGATCAAGGTTGTCGCTGCGCTGAGCACACTGATCGCTGGCTCGCGGGGCAGCGCCACTGTTATAGAAGCCATCATTAAATGGGTCATCCAGACGAATAACGTCAGGCTGAATATCATCACCGAGTGGGGTCTGCAGACAGGCCAGCTCAATCACATTGCGTAATTCACGCACGTTGCCGGGAAAATCATAGTGTTTCAGCCGCCGCAATCCACGGCTACTGATGCCCTGAGGGCCGGCACCTTCGCGCTCGCAGTAGGCACGAATGAAATGGCGGGTTAAAGCTTCCAGATCGTCGGGGCGCTGGCGCAATGGTTCAATCCGTAGTGGAAACTGGTTCAGACGGTAAAACAGATCGCGGCGAAAGCGACCGTCATTAATGGCCTGCTGCAACGGCTGATGGGTAGCCGCCACCAAACGAAAATCCGAATGCTGTTCCTGTTGCGCTCCCAAGGGCCGGAACTGTCCGCTTTCCAGTACCCGCAGGAGTTTGGCCTGCAAGGCCAAGGGCATATCGCCAATTTCATCAAGAAACAGCGTGCCACCGCGGGCCTGTGTCAACAGCCCTTCCTGGGCACGATCAGCCCCGGAAAAAGCGCCCTTGGTATGACCAAAAAGCTGACTTTCCAGCAAGGTATCGGGAATGGCGGCGCAGTTCACCACTACCATCGGGCCTTTGGCTCGCGCCGAAAATTCGTGCACCGCCTGCGCCACTACATCTTTGCCACAACCGGTTTCTGCCTGTACCAACACCGCCAGCTGGCTGCTGGCTGCACGCACGGTTTGCAGACGCAACTCGTCCATCTGCTGCGAATGCCCCACCAGCACGGTCGCCAGTCTTTTGGCCCGCTGGCGCAGCAATTGCGCATCCTGCAGGTGATCTAGCGAGCGTTTAAGCAGCCGACGCTGCCAGATCTGATCATGGTTGCGCAACACACTGACCCATTGATGGCTGATAATCTGGCGCAGGCTGCGGTAGAGCGCCTGCTCGGTCACCCTCGCCCACTCCGGCTGGTCACTGCACAGCACCAGGACGCCCAACGTGCGTCCGTCACTGCCAAAAAAGGGTTCCAACCACATGGATCCAGGCCGGCCGCTGAGATCAATCAACGCCTGAAAACCCGGATGTTCCAAGCGATAACCGGCAACCCGCGACACCGCGCACGGGCGACCGCTTTGTAACAAATGGGCAAATGGGTGGCTGAAATCATCACAGACAAACTCGCTGGCGCCTTGCGAAGACTGTTGATCGGCCAGCGCGCTGCAATGCAGAGTGCGGCCGCTTAAGTCCAGCTCTAGCGCCCAACAGCGCTCCAGGCCAAAGGTTTTTTGCATCTGGCTAGTGGCCGTGCGCAGCAAGTCCGGCAGATTTTTTTGCCCAATCAGCGCCAGCGCCAACTCGATACCGGTGTGCAGTTCCGTCTGCATCTGTCCCATATCCGATTGTCCGTTTTAAGGTGTGTAATGTGAGGTGGCCGTTCAGGCAACCGTGCCACTGAATCCTTTTTCGTCGACGCTCAAGGTGACCCGCACAACCGGTTCCCGCCGCGCCAGTTTTTCCAGTAGGGCCAGTGACACTTTCGGCAGCAGTTCGCCCTCAATAACGGCCTCGAGCATGCGAGCGCCGTTTTCACTGTGCAGAGCGCGCTCGCGGATGGCGCCGGCAAGATTGCCATCCAGCACCACCTCGGCCTGGTAGCGCTGGCTGATCTGCTTGGCCAGTCGCTCCAGTTTGTCCGCAACGATACAGTCGAGAGTGCTGTCATTCAGCGGCAGGTAAGGCACTACCTGCATACGCGCCAACAGCGCCGGCTTGAAGAAAGCGGCCAGCTCCGGGTAAATCGCTGCGATGAGTGCTTGCGGCTCATCAGCGTTTTGCACAATGGTCTGGTAGCCAAGATTCGAGGTCAGGAAGAACACAATATTGCTGCAGTCGATCAACCGGCCTTCGCCATCCGCCATTTCGCCTTTGTCGAAGGCCTGGTAGAAAAGATTCAGAACATCTGGATGGGCTTTTTCCACTTCATCCAGCAGCACCACCGAATAGGGTTTTTGGCGCATTGCCTCGGTGAGTACACCGCCCTCGCCAAAGCCTACGTAACCGGGGGGCGAGCCAATCAGGCGCGATACGGTGTGCTTTTCCTGATACTCGGACATATTGATGGTGGTCAAAAACTGTTGGCCACCGAAGAGCAGCTCGGCTAACTGAATCACGGTTTCCGTTTTTCCCACACCACTCGGGCCCGCCAGCAGGAAAGCGCCCATTGGCCTGCCGGGGCGGCGCAGATCCGCGCGGGCGGTCAGTAAATGCTGATGGATTGCGACAATGGCACTATCCTGTCCTTTGATGTGGGCGAACAGATACGCCGGCAGGTGGGTGATTTTCTCCAGCTCGTCGCGGCTCATGCGGTTGACCGGAATACCGGTCCAATCGGCGATGACCGCAGCAATCTGACGTTCGTCAACCCGGGCGTGCACCAACGGCTCGTCGGCCTGCAGCTTGCGCAGCTGCAGCTCAATGGTGCCGGCTTCTGCGGCCAATTCGGAATCACCGGCCAATAGCTGTTCTTGTACCTTAATCAGCCGCTCGACCAGCTCACGCTGGGCTTGCCAACGCTGTTCCAGCTCGCTTGCGGCGACCTGCAATGACGCTAATGATTCATTAAGCGCAATTTGCCGTGCGCTGTCTGTTGCCTGCCCCAATTGCTGTTCACGTTGCAGTAATTCCTGCTCCAGAGCCAGCTGAGCGAGTTCGCTGCGGATGTGGCTGAGCTGGCGCGGCGGCGTGGTCAAATTCAGGCTGACCCGGGCGCAGGCGGTATCTAGTACGTCAATAGCTTTGTCGGGCAGTTGGCGCCCGGCAAGATAGCGCGCAGACAATTCCGCCGCGGCCTGCAGTGCGCTGTCGGCAATCAGAATCTGATGGGCTTTTTCGTAAAGCGGTCGCAAGCCTCGCAGTATGTGCACCGCCTGTTGCGGGCTGGGCTCATCCAGAGCAACCGGTTGAAACCGGCGGCTCAGCGCCGGATCTTTTTCAAAATACTTTTTATACTCGCGCCAGGTGGTGGCACCGATGGTGCTCAGCTCACCACGAGCCAGAGCCGGTTTTAGCAAATTGGCAGCGTCTGATCCGCCCTCGCTGTTACCGGCGCCGATCAGCGTATGGGCTTCGTCGATGAACAGAATAATCGGCGTTGCAGAGTTTTTGACGGTATCAATCACGCTTTTCAGACGCTTTTCGAATTCGCCTTTCACCGACGCACCGGCCTGCAGAGCGCCCAGGTCCAGCCCCCAAAGCGCCACTTTGCTCAGGCGTTCCGGCACTTCACCATGGGCGATGCGCAGGGCCAGGCCTTCCACCACCGCGCTTTTACCAACGCCGGCATCGCCCACCACCATGGGGTTGTTTTTGCGCCGGCGGCACAAAATGTCGATGATCTGGTCGATTTCCCTGTCGCGGCACAACACCGGGTCCAGCTTTTTCTGCCGTGCCAGTGCGGTGAAGTCTTGGGCGTAGCGCTGTAACGGACCATCGACAGCAGCCAAGTCAGCGCTAACCTGGCCGCCATCAATGTCCGAGCCGTGCTGCGCAACAGTCGGCTGTTCTGCCGAGCCACGGGTGCATGTTTCAAACTGGCGCCGCAACTGTTCGCGATTGATCGGCGCCAGGATGTCGCACACCTGTGTTGGCAAATAGCGCTGCGGATTCAGCAGCAGCGCCAGCGTAATGGTTCCAGAGCGCAGCTGTTGCTGCCCCAGTTCGGCCGAAGCCAGCAGCCAGGCGTCTTGCAGCAGCTCAATCAGCAGCGGCGAAAAGGCCGGGTAAGGCTCGGCGTTTTGTACGCTGCCGGCCAGGCTGTCACCCAGTCGCTGCTGCAACGGTGAATATCCGATAGCAGCCTGCTGAAGAATCTGCCGTACATCGCACAGGGGCTGAGCCAGTAACTGGAACAGCAGATGGGCAGGCGTTATTTCCGCGCCTTGGCGGCTGATACACAGGGCCGCGGAGGCTTCCAGCGCCTGACGGCATACTTCGTTGAGGCGTCCTATTAACGCCGGCAGTTCAACCCGAATCACGGTGATTTCCTTATCGCGGTAGTTGTTCTAACAATTCATGTACCTGCGCTACACGCTCGTCCAGAGCGCTGCTGTACAGGTGAAAAATGCCACACAGAGCGAGCACTAAAGCCAGCCCAATACCCGCCAGCGGCCAGTGATTCCCATAATGGCTGCGGGCCGGCACACGATTTTTCAGCGCGTCAGCCAGCGGCGCAGATGCCGTGTCGCCATTAATAGTGGCCAGTTGCTGGCCCAGGCCGCGCACAATGCTGTTGTATTCGTCGCGGCCGTTGATCATCACTTTGTATCGGCCCTCGAACCCAAGGCACAGGCATAGATAGATAAACGCCAGCATGTCCTGGTAACGCTCCGGCTCCGGCTCCATCCGAGCCAGAATGCCGAACACTTTTTCGCCGCCCCAGGTTTCGTTATGGAAGCGCGACAGAAGCGACCGCTGCGACCATACGCTGTGGGCACCCCACTGTGTTCCCAGCATGGCCTCATCAATAAAGGCGCAGAGTACGTAGCGGTAAGACACTAACGCCGAGTGTTCATAACCCTGCGCCAACAGCTCGCGTTCAATAGCTGTAATGTCGTCCAGCACCTGTTGGTAAAGGCTTTCAACCGACGAATAGTCTGCTAACCGGCGAATCCGTATCACCAGCCCCAGTAATGGCGCCGCGGCGTCAATCAGCGGGTTTGGCTCCAGCCCGCGCAGACTGAAGGCATTGCTGTGCATCTCGTTGTCCATGGCTTATCTCCGGATAGCCCAGAACTGCATTTCCAGCGCGGGGAAATCACCGGCCACGTGAAAAGCAAAACCGCTGGCATTTTCCAGCATTTGCCAGGCCTGACTGTTGTCGTCTAGTTGAAAGTACACATAACCGGCATGGTACGGCAGCTGGCGCGGCGCCACCGGTAACACCACCAGTGGAATGCCCGGCAGCTGCAAACTGATCAAATCACGAATTTTTTCCACTGACGCCACTTTGCACTGTTGCACAAAACGACTGCGCAGGTCGTCTTGGGGTATGTCGGCTTTTACCGCCAGGATGAACTCGGCGCTGCCGATCAGACCGGAATCGTGCAGCGGCGCAACCGTCAGCCCGAACTGACGTTCCTGAAGACTAATAGCCATGGCTTGTGGCTCCAGCACCGTGCTCAGGGCCTGGCGTAGTAGCTGTATAAGCTGGCTGAAACAGACTTCCGGCAAATCGTGGTGATAGGGCACAAACGGCGGCGGCAGCCGACTCTGATCGGTGAAGGTCACCAGTTCTGCACACAGTTCTAGCAGTGCTTCATAAAGAGTTTGTGGGTGCAGCTGCGGCAACCGTGACAGGTGCAGAAAGCGCGGGTGGTTGCGGTTCATCAGCTGCAGCAACAGAAAGTCTGTGACTTCGGCCACGCCGTTGTGGCCAGGGCCCCCCACACGATCGGCGATATTACGCGCACGCTCTTGCATCAGCCCAGCCATTTCTTCCACAAACCGTTGCAGCCGCGGCGCAGCCTTTACGTCCAGCAGCGTAGGAATAAAATTCGCATCCATCACCAGGCTGCCGTTCGCTCGTTGTTCCAGAATGCGGCCAATGGCCAGCGTGCTGTAGGCGCTAAGGTCGTCACTTGCCAGCATCAATCTTGGCGCTACCCGCGCCAGATCAACGCTGTGGGTGTCGCCCTGAGCGGTATGCAAATCGCGGATATCCGTGCGAATTGCCTGGAAGCGCGAGTGCACCGCGGGCTCTTCCGGCCAGCAAATTTCAGCTTGGGTGTTGCTATACAGCGGCAGTGCCAGGTACACCAGCTGATTGGCCACTGAGGCGCCTGTAATTTCCAGCGGCTGCGGCATTACATCGTCGCGAAGCAAATCAAAGCAGGTGCCGTCGGCAAACAATCCGGCCGCATTGACCAAGGCGATCCGGCCAAAACCCAGATATTCGTCATTCAACGCCAGTGCACTGAAACCATAAAGTGACCGAGACAATGCCAGCGAACGCTGGTGAATCTGCTGTTCCAGATAGCGCTGTTGCTGCTGAAAGTGCTGGGGCTTTATAAACAACCCATCACTCCAGACTACGCGGTTGCTGCTGGTCATCACGATTCGCCCGCGCGTTTCAGTTGCACTTCGCGTTGGCGCAAGTTCACCAACAGGTGATAACGCCCGCCCAACGGGTCCACTTTGACCACTTTTTTCCACTGCGACTGATTGGGATAAGCGTAAAAAGCGATAACGCCGATAAACCGCGTGTCGGCGCTAACATCGAAAGGTTCTACAAACTTGAATTCGCCCGGCACCACGGTGTAGTCACTGTGGTCTATGTAATTGCGCCCCAGGGACGACTTCAGGTTGCTCAGCAGCTGGTCAAAGTCGGCGGCCATCAGCAACGAGCTATCGCGCAGCTCGATAATCTGAAACGCAATGGGTGTCGGGTTCAGCGCTTCATTGGGATTCACGTCTTGCTCGGCCACCATCGCCAGATCTATGCGGCTGGGAAGATCTTCGGCATAGCCCACTGGAATGTCCGGGTCCCACAGTACCTTGCCGGTTTTGCTGACCACTTTGTAGGGGGTGCTGCAGCCGGCCAAACCCAGACCGAGGATTAGAATCAATAGGTGGCGCACGATTAGACTCATAACAGGCTTTCTCTTTGCAGTTGACGTATGTGCTGGTCGTAGGCTTGGTCAAACACTTCCTGGAACAACCGTTCAAAGCCTTGCTGACGGCTGGAATTCAGCTCCTGGTAATAGTGCCGGTACATATCCCAGGCCCAGGTATTTTCATCTTCATCGGTTTGCAGGCCGCGGCGATATCCGCGAAAACGCTGTAGCAGGGCGTCAGGTGACAGCGCGTGCAGGATCGCTTCCAGGCCCTGGCTGGTCGCCACGCGGGTGGCTTGCTGGTGGTGCTTTAGGCTGGCCAGACTTTCCTTCACGGCCGCGGGCGCAGACAAGTGCACCGGACTGCGCTGGCCAGCAAACAGGGTGTGTACGGTCGACGAATAATCGGCCGCAAATCGCAAAGGGTTGTCTTCAATAGGCTGTAAGCGCGTGCGCAGCACCTGGTGCCGGCTGTCTTCGCTTTGATGCAGCGCCAGCAGCCCGCTAATGGCCGCTTGCAGAGTTTGCCCGGCTTCCTCCAGCAGCAGCGTCATATCATCACTGTTAGCCAGAGTCAGATCGCTATCAAGGCCCCGTAGCAAGGGCGCTACGCCAATGTGCTGGCGGCTGTCCAGGCCCGCCTTTTGCGATTGAGAGCACCGGAATTCCCCGCCGTCACCCTGCTCTTCCGCTGGGGTGTTTACGCCAACATTCGGGCCCGCCAGTGACCAGGGTGGGGGTCCGTCAAAAGCGGCGGCATTCTGGATCGGAGCTCTCAATGTGTGTAGTGGTTCCGCAGCCGGCAGCTGTTCTTTTTTGACGCGCAGCAAAGGGACTTCAGCACTACGCAATAAAGGCTGCTCTGTGAGATTTTTGGTATCGGGGCCAGTGGCCAGCTCCGCCGCCGCAACACCAAATTCGGTGCGCATACGATAGATTCCAATGGCGATGGTATCGCCCTGCTGTAAGCGGGCCCGCCGCCCTCGCCCTATCGGTTGGCTGGCACTATTAATGTAGGTACGGCCACTGCGGTCAATCAGGCAATAGCCGTCGTCGGCAAAGCGTACTTCGGCGTGACCGGAAACCGCGCCGGTGCGATGGGCAGACAGCCGCCAGGAATCGTTTCCGGCGCTACCAATGGAGCCGCCTTCACGGCCAAAGCAAAAGTCTGTGGCGGTGCCGGCAACCGGTGGATTCAGCAATGTCAGCGTCAGTACATCAGTCGATAAGGGCATGGCGTTGAGTCCTGCGGGTTAGTGGCGAATGGGCAAGCAGACATAGGAGCTCGCAGATGCCCTTTCGGGGCTTAAAAACGTGGTCCACCCCAAACGGCCGTGCTGCCCTAGTGCAACCGGCTGGATATCCTGCGGGCGCATGTGCAGCTCCACATCCCACGCGAGGGGTTCACGTACCAAAAACTCCAGCAGGCGAATCAGCCTTGGGTAATCGTCGCCGTTGGGTAAAAAATCGATGAAACGCCGATGGCAAAGGTTGCCAAGACGCAGGCAGAACTTGCCGCTGCGGTCCGCCACCCTGGCACCCACCAAGGTGTCCTGACCCAGACTGGCGTTGGCCTGCCCCAGGGCAGTTTGCTGGGCCGGCTCAATATCCACGTTGCGCAGCACCCACTGACGAATGGCCACGTCGGCCAAGTCAAAACAATGGCCAACAATCTTCGCGACCACCTCCGCCGAACGGCTGGGGCCTGCCAGCACACCGGAGTAGGCCAGCAATCTGGATTCGCTCACGGCCAGGGCCTGGCGCCTTTGCCGATCGCCCAGCCCCATCAATGCAAACACGGCGTCAGAAAAGCCATCGTTCGCGCCCGGGCGATAGCGCACGTAGTAACGGTATTTGCGCCAGGAACGGTGGAACAGTGTGACCAGGCGATGGTTGAAAAAATCGAGGAAGTGGCGGCGCACGCCCAAATTCTGACCGGCCTCCCAGGCCAGGTCTTCCAGGTAATAGCCTGGCAATGGCGACTGCGAACCGTGCAAACCCAAAAAGCTTACCTCCACCTGATAGGGCGCATGCTCATGCGCAGGCGACAGTGCTGATACCACATCGCTGCCAGGGAACCCCAAACCCGCCGAGGCTGAAAAGCGGATACGTTCAGGAGCCGGCGAGCCATTGCTGGCTGCGGAAGATTCCATATCATCGTTGTGGTGCCGGTGAATAATATCCACCAGTTGAAAAAAACTGTAGCGCCTGGCGTCGGCCAAAACGGGCTGCAGAACCGCTACATCAGCGGCTACTGATCGTGCTGTAACGTCCATGTATAGCGTTCCTGATTATCGGTATTCACCACATCCAGTTGGTGAAAAGCATTGATACTGGCATAGAGTGCAAAAAACCGACTCAGCACCGTGCCGAACAGGTACAGCTCGCCTTCCGAGGCAAACCCCTGCTGGCTTAAAAACAAGCTGGTGCGAGTGCCCCGTACCGGTAATCCCCACAACATCCGGTCTAGCGTCTGCAACTCCAAGCGCTTGATGGCCGACTGACGCTGGCGCGCAATTCGCGCGGCCTGACGATCAGACAACGCGCGAAAATCATACAACCGCATCACCGTGCGCAGAGCCTCCGCGTCTGGCGCCGCTACGTAGTTTAGCGACAAGTTGGCCACTAATGCCCACAGCAGTCGCCCGTCCAGAGTCGGCCTGATCGCAGCGGTTGGCCGGGTAATGTTGCGAAAGCTGGCGAAGGTTGGCGAGCTTTCGGTACCCATGCAGATTTCCCCTGCTGCCAGCTGTTCCGGCAGTTGCCGGTTGCTGCACACAAGGCTCAGCGAAATGGCTTCCTGCCGGTTCACGCAGGCGGATTCGTCTGCGCGTACAAACGCCATGTAATGGTCAAAACCTTTGTTAAGCACGCTTTGCCGCGCCCGCAGGTGATAATACAAAGGCGTGTCCTGTTGCTCGCTGTCCATGTCATGGCGGAAACTCTCGAACGGCGTGTAAATGCGCGGAGTATTTCGCCCGGCGCGCCCCTCCAGCCAACCTTCAACCTGTTCAACGCTGAACACTTCATAGTGGTCGGGCGAGCGGCTGGACGCCAGAATTCGGTACTCGGTCTGGCGCCCGTTCAAGTCCACCGGCTCACCTTCGTGGCTGAACAGGTTAATGGCAGGCGTGCAGTACAACTGAAAATCATCGACGCCCATACGCATCTGCGCCGGCAATAAGCGGCTGAAATGAAAGCGCAGGCTGATTTCGTCTGCCTGCAGATTCGGCAAACGCGACAACAGGCCCGTCACGGTTACAAAACGGAAAGCCTCGGGCAGGCTCAGATATTCCTGCAGAAGGCGGTGGCCGGGTAAAGCGCTCTGCGGATAGGGCAACAACGCCTCGTCGTCTGCAAAACCCGCAGGCCGAAGCAGCTCGGTAGGCAACGGCCAAGCGGTGTCGCCCACCACCAGCTCCATAGCTTCCAGGTAGTGGTTTAACCATAAGTAAAGCGTGGAGGCGTTTGGCTCATTCCCGCCCAGATAAAATTGCAGGCTATCAAGCCCCAGACCGTTCATCGGCTGATCGCTGTGCACACCCAGCGACACCGTGACAGATGATCGCTGCGGCCCGTGCTCAGCCTTCACCGCGGCCACCGTCAATGGATAGATGTCGAGGGCGCGGCAGGTGCGGAAACGGCACTGGATCTGGCGATTGGCTTCGCCCACCGGCCGGCTTTTCACTTCAGTGTGGCGCGGCACCCGCTGGCGTTCGCTAATCGCGTGCAGCTGCGGGTCAAAACGCATGATGGTCAGGCTTGGCACAGGGCGCAAGTAGTTGGGCCACAGCAGGTTTAACAGCGAATGGGTCAGCTCGGGAAATTCATCTTCCACTTTTTCCCGTAGCTTACCGGTCAAAAAGGCAAAGCCTTCCAACAGCCGCTCCACGTCAGGGTCTGCGCTCTGCTCCGACAGAAAACGCGTAAGCTGCGGATGGCTTTGCGCAAACTCCCGCCCTTGCTGCTTGAGGAAGCTCAACTCATCCTGATAGAAACGGTTCAATTTCATTCATGCGCCCGTTGGTGTGGTATCAAAGCTAGTCAGATCACCCGGTAATAGCGTTTGTCGTCCAGTAGCAGATCGATGGTCGCTTTGTCGTCTACCGCCGCCACCCGCAAATGCACGGTTACCTGAAACCGCAGCTGAAGCGGGTCTGCGCCCTGGGGCAATGCCAGAACGTTGACCCTGTTCACCCGGGGTTCAAAGCGTTCGATGCACTGGCGGATGGCGTTACGCACACGAATACCCAAATCCAGAGTGCCCAGGGTAGCGTCGTTAAAATCCAGCAGGCCCAGTTCCGGCGCGCTGGGGCTAGCACCAGGGTGGGCATTGAGTAGGCGCACCAGATGGCGTTTGATGGACTGCACCACATCGCCCAGCTCGTCCAACAGCGGCACGGCCGATTCGCCCGCCTGCTCCAGACGTTCGAACAGGCTAAGCCCGGATGGCACAGCGGGGGGTGGAAAATCTGCCTCAGAGACACCGAACATGGTCTATTCCTTGTCCAGCCGGCCCACCAGCGACAACTCAAAATTGGCGCCCATATACTTAAAGTGTGGCCTTACTGACAGCATCACCTGATACCAGCCCGGTTCATCGTCTACGTCTGACACCGTAATGCGGGCAGCCCTTAGTGGTCGGCGGCTACGCACCTCCGCCGGCGGATTTTCTTGATTGGCTACGTACTGGCGAATCCAGGTGTTCAGCTCACGCTCCAGATCCTGGCGTTCTTTCCAGGAACCGATCTGCTCGCGCTGCAACACCTTGATGTAATGCGCAAGACGGTTAACCACCATCATGTAAGGCAACTGGGTGCCTAGCTTGTAATTGGTCTCGGCGATTTTGCCCTCACGGGTGTTCGGGAACTGGCGGGTTTTCTGCACCGAGTTTGCGGAGAAAAACGCTGCGTTGTCGCTGCCTTTGCGCATGGTGAGTGCAATAAAACCTTCATCCGCCAGTTCGAATTCGCGGCGATCAGTAATCAGTACTTCGGTAGGGATTTTTGCTTCCAGCTGGCCAAAGGATTCAAACAGGTGCACCGGCAGATTTTCCACCGAGCCGCCACTTTGCGGGCCGATGATATTCGGACACCAGCGGTACTTGGCAAAGCTTTCGCTCAGCCGGGTGGCCAGAAGATACGCCGTATTGCCCCACAGATAGTGCTCGTGGTCAGCGGATACGTCTTCTTTGTAATTAAAACTGCGCACCGGATTTTCAGCCGGGTCATAAGGCGTGCGCAGCAAGAAGCGCGGCGCGGTCAGGCCCAGGTAGCGAGCGTCTTCAGATTCGCGCAGGCCGCGCCATTTGGCGTAGCGAGGGCCCTCGAAGACCGCTTTCAATTCCTTGATGGCCGGCAACTCCTGATAGCCGTCTACGCCGAAAAACGACGGCGCCACCGATGACAAAAACGGTGCATGTGCCATGGCACCAACAGAAGCCACATAGTGCAGAAGCTTGATGTCTGCCGCGCCGGGGCTGAAGGCGTAATTGCCCACCACCGCGGCCACCGGTTCACCGCCAAACTGGCCGTATTCGGTGGCGTAAATGTGCTGGTAAAAGCCTGTTTGAGTCACATCCGGAGCGAACTCGAAGTCTTCCAACAGCTCGGCTTTGGTGGCGTGCAGAATGTCTACTTTGATGTTTTCGCGGAAGTCGGTGCGGTCGACCATCAGCTTGAGTCCGCGCCAGGACGATTCCAACTCTTGCAGGCTAGGCGCGTGCAGAATTTCGTCCATCTGCGCGCTGATTTTACGATCCAGCTCCACCACCATCTGGTCCACCAGCGCTTTGTTCACCGGCTGGCCTTTTTCATCACTTCGCAGCATATTGGTGATGAAGGTGGCAACGCCTTTGCGCGCTACCTCATAGCCTTCATCCGCTGGCGCCATTCTGCTGTTGGCCATTACCTGGTCCAGCAAAGAACCCTCCACAACAGTTTCAGCAGCCGTGTGCTGCCCGGCAGTATCAGACATACCAATTCCTTTTAGTACGTGTTTCTTCGTGAGGTTTATATCAAGGTTGCGGTATAGCGGTGACCGTTACTCGCCGTCGGTGGCCAGTTGCAGTTCGCTCAGCAGTTGCTCCCGGGCGCTGTCGTTGTTTAGCAATTCTTGCAGCTTACTGCGAAACGACGGCACGTTGCCCAGCGGGCCTTTTAAGGCGACCAAGGCTTCACGCAGCTCAATCAGCTTGCGCATCTCTGGCACCTGGCGGGCAATACTGTCGGGGGAAAAGTCTTCAAGGCTGTGAAACGCCAGATTGACCGCGAGGGCTTCAGCCTCTGGATCCAGCTTATTGCCAACACGGGCTGAAAGATTCAGTCCGGCCTCTTTGATCACCGAACGAAAATTGCCTTTGTCTACGCTGACGGCTTTGCGTTCTTCGATAGGGGTGGTTTCGGCGTGGCCCTTAAAATCGCCAACCACGAACAGCTTGAGTGGCAGCTCGGTTTCGGCCTGGCTATCGCCAGTAGCGGGTACATATGTGATATTGATGCGCTCTTTTGGCGCAACAGAACCGTCTTTTGCAGACATGGCTTGCTTCCTGTGCAATTCCTTTGCAATGTTACTTCCCTGGTTGCGCACCATCCTGGTGGGCAAGTGCCAGTACTCTACCTAGAGAATTCTTGCCCATCAAGCCAAACTTTGCCTTGCACATGCAGAATGTGAACACGATCAGGTTTTCGCTCCAAACCATCACGCTCTGAACTGTGACGACAACCATCACGCCCGCTATACTCGCTGCATCAGCCACAGGAGAGCCACAATGAGTGATTTAAAAGCCCAATTTGATGAAGCCGTGAATGAGGTACAGAACGCCGACGGCGACTTTAAGCCTTCGACTGAAATGAAACTCGAATTCTATGCGCTGTACAAGCAGGCAACCGTCGGCGATGCCAACGGGAAGCGCCCTGGAATGATGGATTTTGTGGGTCGGGCAAAGTACGACGCCTGGGCCAAACTGGAAGGTGTGTCAAAAGACCAGGCAATGCAGCAGTACATCGACAAACTCGCTGCGGTTAAGTAGCGCTGTGGGCCAGCCATGAAAACCAACCTGATTACCCGCGAAGGCTATGATTTGCTGCAGCAAGAGCTGGATCAGCTCTGGCGCCACGAACGCCCGGAGGTTACCCGCAAAGTTACCTGGGCCGCCGGCCTTGGCGATCGCTCTGAAAACGCTGATTATCAATACAACAAAAAGCGACTGCGGGAGATAGACCGTCGCGTGCGCTATCTGCGCAAGCGTTTTGAAGAATTAAAAGTGGTTGCCTATTCGCCGGAGCAAGAAGGTAAGGTATTTTTTGGCGCCTGGGTCAGCCTGCTGGACGAAGACGACAAGCCACTGACGTTCCGCATTGTAGGGCCTGACGAAATCTACGGCCGCAACGATTACGCCTCTGTTGACGCACCCCTGGTGCGCGCGTGCCTGAAAAAAGAGGTGGGTGACGAGGTGATGGTTATACTGCCGGCCGGCGAAAAAACCTGGCTCATTGAGACCATTCGCTACCCTTGCTGACATTTCATGAACGCTGACAGCAGACATAAAAAAGCCCCGTTAAACGGGGCAAGGTTCGCGCTGTCTGGAGTCCCAGCTGCTGAATAAGATCAAGTATACTCCAATACTATTACCAATGGGTGTCGGGGCCGTTACCAGTTGGTCAGAATTGATTGCTGAGCATTACCGTTCACCATAATTAGGTTGTGCACTCTAGTAGCCCGGCGTAACGTTCAGCCAACGCAGTTACATTCACAACGGAGGCTGTTATGAACCGCCAAAAATTACAGGATCTGGCCCTACAAGGTGTCGACACCCTGGGTTATCAGCTGGACCGTTTCGGTATTACCAGTAAGGTAAATCGCCATAATCTGGCGGCTTATCTGATGCACGGGCAGAGACAGCTGGAAGGCGAGTGGGACAGTTTACAGGTGCGTTTTGATCTGCAAAAAGCCCGCTTCGAAAAACTGAGTGAAACGGTTGAACAGCGGGCGAATCGCCTGTTACGCCCACTCAAGCGAAATAAACAACAGGGCTGAATCCGCTCTCAGATCATGGTGTCGTCGTCCATCGCAGGGCTAGCAGCGTCGATGGTTTTTCTGCGCCGCTTTCTGCGCTCTTTCACCACCGCCGGCATGCGCACGGTAATGGTCAACCCCGGCGACTCTTCGCCGGGGTGAGTGTCCGTCAGCTCAATACGGGCCTGATGAATTTCCGCAACCGCATTCACCAGGCTAAGGCCGAGCCCGTTGCCGGGTAAAGAGCGGCTTTTACCCACCCTGTAGAATCGTTGAAACACCTGGTTCTTCTCTTCGTCTGGCACGCCAATACCGCTGTCTTGCACCGAAAATACCGCTTCGTCGTCTTCTTTGCGCACAACAATGCGAATAGTGCCGTGTTCCGGGGTGTACTTGATGGCGTTATCAATCAGATTACTGAACATCTGGAACAGCAGATCCCGGTCGCCTTCAACGTTTACACCTTGTTCCAGCTCTTGCTCGAAGTTCTGATCTTTATCTTCGGCCAGTGCTTCGTATAGTTCGCAGGCGTCTTCCACCAGAGCGTCTATTGCCACGGCTTTCACATCTCCGGCGTTGCCACGACTTTCCAGGCGGGCAATTCGCAGCAGGGCGTTAAACGTGGCTAGCAGTTGGTCGGCTTCGGCCACCGCTCGTCTGGCCTGCTCACGGGCTTCGTCGTTATCGACTGACATCAGGGTGTTTTCAAGCTGATTACGCAGGCGGGTCAGCGGGGTGCGCAAATCGTGAGCGATGCTGTCGGATACATGGCGAATACCCTCCATCAGATACACGATACGGTCCAGCATCTGGTTCAGGTTTTCCGCCAGCTGGTCGAAATCGTCTTCGGTTCCGCGATTTGGAATACGCAGTGACATGTGCCCGTTCATAATTCGGCGCGAGGTGTTATTGATGATTTCAATGCGGCGAGTGGTGCTACGGCTCATCAAAAAACCGCCCAGCAGGGCCAGAGCAAGGGTGATACCCATACCCCAATTGATGGTGTTTTCAATGACCTTTTTAACGTTGGTCAGCTCTTCCACATCGCGGCCCACCAACAGCAGCAAACCGCCCTGCACTTCGAAGATTCGCGCGCGGGCCAGGCGCTGATTGCCCATCCAGCCTACTGATTCATCGAGTTTGAAGTTGATCCAGCCGGTTTCCGTGGGGGTGCTTTGCGGCCATTGCTGGAGGTTACCGGCGAGCTTGACATGCTCGTCGGTGGTCAGCAGATAAATAGACTTTGCGTTGGGCTCGCGGGCTACACGCTCACGGATGATGGTAATCAGGCCGTTCACGCCGCGCCCACGATATTGCTCTGCAAGGCCCGCAATTTCGGCTTCAATAGTGGCATCTGTCTGGGCTGTCATAAAACCGGCCGTACGCCAGTATATGAACGCCAGAAGCAAGAACACCGAGGTGGCAAAGACCACCATATACAGCAGTGCCAGCTGAAACGACGACGTTCTGAGCTGGCTAAGCAGTTTCACGCAGCATGTATCCGGCACCGCGAACGGTTTGCAGCAGCGGCGTATCGAACTCTTTGTCGATTTTCGCCCGTAGACGACTGATGTGCACATCAATCACGTTAGTCTGGGGGTCAAAATGATAGTCCCAGACTTTTTCCAGCAGCATGGTACGAGTAACCACCTGGCCGGCGTTGCGCATCAGATATTCCAGAAGGCGGAATTCCCGCGGCTGTACGTCGATATTCTGGCCTGCGCGCTTCACCGTGCGTGCCAGCAGATCCATTTCCAGATCGGCCACATGCAGTACAGTCTCGGTTTCTACTGCCTGGCGATTACGACGAATCAGAGATTCGATACGGGCCAGCAACTCGGTAAACGAGAAAGGCTTGGTGAGATAGTCATCGCCGCCACCACGGAGACCCTCTACCCGGTCGTCCACATCGCCCAGGGCGCTGAGAATCAAAATGGGCACCTGATTGCCTGTGGCGCGAACGGTTTTGATGATGGCGAGGCCATCCATGCCAGGCAGCATGCGATCGACAATCATAATGTCGTATTCTTCGCTGGCTGCCATCAGCATGCCTGTTTTGCCGTCGTCCGCGTGATCCACCACAAAGTCAGATTCCCGCAGGCCTTTCACCAGGTAACTTGCTACGTCGTGATCGTCTTCTATGACCAGTGCTTTCACCGGTATTCCTCCCGCTGGCCTATGATAGTGCTCCAAGGGTACGAATAACCCGGCCGCGGGGCCAGTTACCATCTTGTAAGAGGCTGTCGCCTATAACGACGCAACACTTACAAATACGCCACCGGGCGCAAAAGCGGCGGTGGCGTTAATTGGCAGGGCCTTGTTAACACTGTATTTAAGCAACTAAGGTCAGGCCGCTTCCTGCATGTGCAGACGTATTTTCTTCATCGCATTTTTTTCCAGTTGACGGATGCGTTCGGCAGATACTCCGTAACGATCAGCCAGCTGGTGCAAGGTTGATTTGGTCTCTGACAGCCAGCGCTCGCGCAGGATATCCTGGCTGCGATCGTCCAGAGTGGACAGGGCCTGCATCAGGCGCCCGTTGGAATCTTCGGTCCAGTCGGAGCGTTCAAGCTGGGTAGCCGGATTGCTGCGGTGGTCTTCAAGATAATACGCCGGCGCCTGGTAAGCGCTGTCTTCGTCATCGTTCATAGGGCCGTCAAAAGCCGTGTCGTGGGACGACAGGCGGCCTTCCATCTCACGCACCACGCGAGCTTCTACGCCTAAGTCTGCGGCCACTGCGTTTAGCTCATCGTGGCTCAACCAGGCCAATTTCTTTTTCTGACCGCGCAGATTAAAAAATAGCTTACGTTGGGCTTTGGTGGTCGCCACTTTCACAATGCGCCAGTTGCGCAAAATGAATTCGTGAATTTCTGCTTTGATCCAGTGCACTGCGAACGACACCAGCCGCACACCGTATTCGGGGTTGAAGCGTTTAACGGCTTTCATCAGACCCACGTTACCTTCTTGCACCAGGTCAGATTGATTCAGGCCATAACCGGAATAACTACGGGCAATGTGAATCACAAAGCGCAGATGCGACAGAATCAACTGGCGGGCAGCGTCTACGTCGCCCTCGTAATAAAGGCGTTCCGACAATGCGCGCTCTTCATCTACGGTTAAAATGGGTATGCGACTCGCAGCCTGAATGTAAGACTCGAGATTAGCGCCCGGAACCAGCTTGTCCATCAGCTGTAAACTTGTGCCCATGCTTTATTCCTCCGAATCTCTACACTGTAAAAAAAGGCAATGGCCTATAAGACCACAAAATGCCCTGAAAGTTCCTGAACGCATCATTAAAACGCGGTAAATATGGGTGTTTACAGACTTCCTGCCGGCTATTCTAATGGTCTCCGGGCTCCATGTCATCCAGGTGCCTTCTCACCGCCACCCAGGCACCCAGCCAGCCCAGTGTCATGGCAGTAAAAATCAACATTATTGCGTTTTCAAAGCCCAACCCACTCAGAGCGAAATCACTGTGATATAACGCCGCTAATCTTGCTACCGGTGCGCTAAGCCACCAAAAAGTAATGAGCAGCAACAACCAAGCCACTAAACCGCCACCCAAACCAAACCAGGCGCCGGTGTACAGAAAGGGGCGGCGCACAAAGGCGTCAGTGCCACCCACCAGTTTGGCCACCAGAATTTCATCGCGCCGGCTTTCAATGGCCAGGCGCACGGTGTTACCAATAACCAATACGACCGCAACCGCCAACAAGATTGCCAGCGCCAGAGCCGCCCGCGTCAATAAACCGGCCAGGGCATTCAGCCGCTGCAACCAGCCCAGGTCCACCTGTACACGCTCCACTGCAGGCAGGCCTTGAAGGTACTCCACCAAAGCCTCCACACCGTCGGTACTGCGATAACTCGCCTCCGGCGTAATCAATAGGCTGTGCGGCAGCGGGTTCTCCTGCAGAAAATCCAGTGCGTCGGCAAGCCCGGAGCTGACGCGAAACTCCGCCAGGGCGCGCTCGCGGTCTACCAGTTCTACAAACGCCACCCGACTGTCGGTGTCTATCTGGTCAGCCAGCGCATTGGCCTGCGGCAAAGGCGTTTCAAGGCCAAGGTAAACCGTCACCCGCGCGCCATTTTCCCATCCGGCACTGACATTCTGCAAACTGGCCAGCAGCAGTAACAACGCCACCGGCAGCGCCAACGCAACGCCCATAACGGCCCAGGTCATCATGCTGGACACCGGGTTGCGCCACATGCGCGCTATGCTGTCGCGGGCTACTGTGCGGTGGTGGTCCAGATAACTGCCCGCAACCTGCTTCAGCGGCGAGGCGCTTTGACGGGCGCCGCCGGAGCGCGGTACCGGTGCTTTAGCCATGGTTAGCCTCCGTCCGCGGGCGGCCATCAGCCACCAGCCGGCCTTGGTCTAGCCTTAGAGTGCGGCGATTCATGTCGTTAATCAGTGTAATGTCGTGGCTGGCAATCAACACGGTTACGCCAACCTGACTGAACTGGCCAAACAGATTCATAATATCGGCAGACAGCTCAGGGTCGAGGTTACCGGTAGGTTCATCGGCCAGCAGCACCGGCGGCTTATTCACCACCGCCCGAGCAATGCCAACGCGCTGCTGCTCGCCACCGGACAACTGCAGGGGGTTCATCTTCTCTTTGCTCAGCAAACCCACTTTGTCCAAGGCCGCGCGCACCCGCCGGCCAATGTCACCCGGGGCGACTCCGATGACCTGCAGCGGCATGGCAACGTTGTCGAATACGGTGCGATCAAACAACAGCTGGTGATTCTGAAACACCACGCCAATGTGACGGCGAATGTAGGGGATTTGCCGCCGCGGCAGGCTGTTCAACAACTGCCCGCCAACCCATACTTCACCGGCGCTGGGGCGTTCCATTACCATTAGCAGTTTCAGCAAGGTGCTTTTACCCGCTCCGGAATGCCCGGTCAGAAACGCCAGTTCGCCCCGATTAAGAGCAAAGTTCACCTGTCGCAGCGCGGTGTGATCGCTGCCATAGCGTTTCGTGACCTGGCGGAACTCGATCATCACAATCCCTGGTGGTTAGCGCTCAAACGTTAGTCAAACGTTAGTCAAAAAGAGCGTCGACAAAGGCACGGGCGTCGAAGCTGCGCAGGTCTTCAACCTGCTCCCCCACGCCAATAAAGCGAATCGGTAGCTGCAGCTGGCGGGCAATCGCGAACACAATACCGCCTTTGGCCGTGCCGTCGAGTTTGGTCAGGGTGATGCCGCTGACGCCCACCGCTTGCTGAAACACCTGGGCCTGATTCAATGCGTTCTGGCCGGTGCCGGCATCCAGCACCAACATGACTTCGTGAGGCGCTGCGGTATCGAGCTTTTTCATCACCCGCACGACTTTTTCCAGCTCGCTCATCAAGTTGTCTTTGTTCTGAAGACGCCCGGCCGTGTCGGCAATGACCACGTCAATGCCGCGGGACTTGGCCGACTGAATAGCATCAAAAATAACAGACGCGCTGTCGGCGCCGGTGTGCTGGGCAATCACCGGGACTTTATTGCGGTCGCCCCAAACCTGCAACTGCTCCATTGCGGCGGCGCGGAATGTATCACCCGCGGCCAGCAAGACAGACATGCCTTCGTCTTGAAATTTCTTGGTGAGCTTGCCAATGGTGGTGGTTTTTCCAACCCCGTTCACGCCAACCATAAGAATGACATAAGGCTTCGTCTGGGCGTCGATCACAAGCGGCTTACTGACATCTTTTAATAAACCGTGGAGCTGGTCGCGCAGCGCCTGGCGCAGGGCTTCGCCATCTTTGAGCTGATCGCGCTTAAGCTTCTCAGTCAGCGATTCAATAATTTCGGTGGTTGCGGTTACGCCTACGTCTGCCATTAACAGTGTGGTTTCAATTTCTTCCAGCAGGTCTGCGTCAATCTTCTTGCCCGCCGAGAACATGTCCGCCAGGCCGCCGGTAAAGCTAGCGCGGGTTTTGCCCAGGCCGCGGCGAATGCGCTCAAGAACGCTAATCTGGGGCTCTGGCTCAACTAACGGTTGAGGTACAACCTCCGGCTTGAACGCTGCCGGTTCGGGTACGATGGGCGCCTGTTTAGACTGGGGCTCAGCCAAGGCGGTGTCGGCCGCTTCGGCATCAGGCTCTGGCTTTGTTTCAGGCAGCGGTTGCGGCGCAGGCGCGGCTTGCGAGTCTGGCTGGCGCAACTCGAATGTGCGCGGGCGCGGAATCCTACGCCGGTTGCTGGCCAGATCCAGCACGAACAACAAAACAACCAAAGCCGCAAGGCCAATTGAAATCCACTCTGCCGTTATAGTCATACCATTGAATCCAAAAATAAGCGGGACAAATTAGGCCGCTATTCTAACAGACTGCTGCCGGTTAGCGAGGTAGCGCACGCGGCGACGCTTTTGTTTTATCATGGGCCGGCCCAAACACCGCCTTTCAGGACACATGCCATGCCTCAGCGCCGCAAGTCACCGCGCCCTTTGCCCAAGCAACACGCCGCCGATGGTCAGCGCCCTAAACCGGCTTCAGGCCGTGGCGCCCAGGGCGAATTACGCATCATCGGCGGCGACTGGCGCAGCCGCAAGCTGAGATTTCCAGACAGCGGAGGTGTGCGGCCAACGCCGGCGCGCACCCGCGAAACCCTTTTTAACTGGTTGCGTTTCCATCTGGCCGGGGCTCGCTGCCTGGATTTGTTTGCGGGCTCCGGTGCACTCGGGCTAGAGGCATTATCACGGGGTGCAGCCCACAGCGTGTTTGTGGACCACACGCCAGAACTGGTCAAAGCGCTCAACAGTAATCTTGCACTTCTGCAGGCCGACAATGCCCGTGTTGTGCGCCAGGACACCGACGCCTTTCTGGCGAGCCCGGGGGAAAGCTTTGACATAGTATTTATTGACCCGCCCTTTCGTCAGGGCTGGCTTACACGACTGCTGCCTGCGCTGGCAGACAACGGTTGGGTCAAACCCGGTAGCTGGGTTTATTTAGAACACGAAAGTGAACTGACGACCCCAGCGGTACCGGCCGGCTGGCAATTGCAGCGGCAAAAGAGCGCCGGGCAGGTGTGCTACTGCCTGTTTCGGATAACCGACACAACATCAGTTTAAGGTTACCGACACAACACCAGCCTGACGCTGCTTTTTATGACGGAGTGATCACCGTGCCCGAATTGCCTGAAGTTGAAACCACCCGCCGTGGCATAGCCCCCCACCTGGAAGGCCAGACCGTTCGCTCTGTCAGCGTTCGTAATGGTCGATTGCGCTGGCCGGTGCCAGAGGATCTGGGTGTGCGATTGGAAGGAGAAGTGATACGCAGTGTGGAGCGGCGCGCCAAATACCTGTTTCTGAATCTCGACAGCGGCAGCGTTATTGTGCACCTGGGCATGTCTGGCAGCCTGCGAATCATTACCGACGACAGCGCTGCATTAACCCATGATCACGTAGAGCTGATGCTGCATTCGGGTGTGCGCCTGAGATACAACGACCCGCGCCGTTTCGGCTGCTGGCTGTGGTCCTCGAATCCCAGCACTCATCCGCTGATCGCTAGCCTGGGGCCAGAGCCGCTAGCGCCCGAATTCAACGGCGCCTATTTATTTCGCCGTTCCCGGGGCAAAAGCACCGCGGTCAAATCCTTCATTATGGACGGCCATGTGGTGGTGGGCGTGGGCAATATTTACGCCAACGAAGCCCTGTTCAAGGCCGGCATTCACCCGCGGAGGCAAGCCGGACGCATCAGCCTTAGCCGCTACCACCGATTGGTCGAGGTGGTTCAGGAAACCCTGATGGCCGCCATCCTGATGGGTGGCACCACCCTGCGGGACTTTGTTAACAGCGACGGCCAGCCCGGCTATTTCGCACAGTCGCTGCTGGTGTACGGCCGCGGAGGCCAGCCCTGTTCCGAATGTCAGGCTACGCTGCGGGAAATCCGCATGAATCAACGGGCGACGGTATACTGCACCCGCTGCCAGCGCTGAGGCCGTGTTCAATCTGCCAAAATCGTTTGAAAAAGCGCAAATATGCTTCATAGTTAACAGTGCTACAGACCAGCGCTGCTACACTGTAAAATGGCAACACACTTATCGCTGCGGCCGCTGTTTAAGTAAGTGGCCATACAAAACAGCCGATCATAGCTCTGATAACTCATCAGAGCTGATTTCGCTCAGGAGACATCGAATGGCCCGCAAGCTGACCCGAATTTTGACGACTGTTTTGACGACTATGATGGCCGTCAGCCTGCTCTCGTTTTCCGCCATCGGCCACGCCAACACGTTAGATGAAAGCCCTTCTGCGCTGGCTATGACGACCGATGCACTGATTGTGCGCCCTTTGCTGTTGGCGACAACTATTGTGGGCAGCGCGGTGTACTTGGTGTCACTGCCATTTTCACTGCTGGGTGGCAACACCGCTGAAGCCGGCGAAGTATTGGTAGCAGGGCCGGCCCGAGCCACATTTAAGCGCTGTCTGGGCTGTACCCGCAGCGGGCGCAAGCACGATACCGTTGAGCAACCCGCGAACTGATTCAGCCCGCTTCAACGGCTCTGGGTCAGCACAAGCCTGGGTTGTCAGGCGCAATCAATTGAGGCAGCCTGTGAGAAATCTCACGGGCTATTTTTGTTTATGGTGAACTGGTCAACTCTCGATACGGTGTTCCTGGATATGGACGGAACACTGCTGGACCTGCATTTCGACAACCATTTTTGGCTGGAACATCTGCCGCTGCGCTACGCACAAAAGAACAATCTGCAACCTCAGGTAGCCAAACAACAGCTGATGGCTTTAATTATGGCCCAGCGTGGCTCGCTGAACTGGTACTGCACCGATTACTGGAGCGACCAGCTGTCCATGGACATCAATAGACTGAAAGCCGAGGTGGGTGAGCGTGTGGGCTATCGGCCCCATGTGGGGGCGTTTCTATCCAGCCTGCGCGAACGCGGCTTATATACGGTGATTGCCACCAATTGCCACCCGGACCCCCTGGCCATGAAACTTGAGCGTACCGGCCTGGACACTCTGGTTGACGACATAGTGTCTAGCCATCAGCTTGGCAAACCCAAAGAAGACCCTGCTTTTTGGCAAGCACTGCACCGTGTGACCCCCTACGATCGCAGCCGCACCCTGATGGTAGACGACAGTTTTGCCGTGCTTGAAAGCGCCGCTAAAGCCGGTATCGCACAACTGCTGGCGGTACTGGCACCAGACAGCCAGCAGCCTGCCAATAGCGCTCACCCGCAAATCACCGGCATTCATGACTTCGATGAAGTACTGCCACAACTGCAGAAGCAGCGGCCCCTGCCATCTGCGGGATGACACCGTTATAATCAACTCGCGCAGCAAAAGGTGAGATGACATGGCTACACCCAACAAAAACGACGATGACCGCGTCAGGCTGGACAAGTGGCTATGGGCAGCGCGCTTTTTCAAAACTCGTGCCCTGGCCAAAGGCGCAGTGGAAGGCGGCAAAGTGCGTTACAACACCCAGCGTTGCAAGCCCGGAAAACTGATGGAAGCCGGGGCGGAACTGTCGATACGGCTGGGCTGGCAGGAAAAAATTGTGGTGGTAGACGATATCAGCGACCACCGCCGCGGGGCAGCGGAAGCGGCCCTGCTCTATCACGAAACCGAAGACAGCGTGAAAAAGCGCGAGGATCTGGCCTTGCAACGCAAATCCCTGCAAACCTCCCAGCTGCCGCCGGCACGGCGCCCGTCGAAAAAGGACCGCCGCGACATCGACCGGTTTCGCGAACACAACGGGCTCTAGCAGCCGCTTTATTTCACGTTTTTTCAGGAGACACACAATGGCGTCCAGCGATCAGTTCCAGCGCTTTATATTTGAAGACAGCCAGATCCGCGGGGCCTGGGTACAGCTGGATGAAAGTTATCAGCAAATCGGTCGCCAGGCGCCCTACCCGGAATCTGTGCGCCAGTTACTGGGCCAGTCGCTGGTGGCCAGCGTGTTGATGAGCAGTACGCTGAAGTTTAACGGTTCGTTGTCATTCCAGGCTCAAGGCGACGGCCCTGTGCAAACGCTGATGTCGGAATGCAGCCACGACCGCTTCGTACGCGGATTAGCGCGGTTTGACGATCAGGCCATCGGAGAGGGTGACTTCCAACAGCTGCTCGGCGATGGCCGCATGGCCATTACCATCGCGCCAGACCAGGGCCAGCGATACCAGGGTGTTGTACCCCGGGAACGGGACAGCCTGGCAGGCTGCCTGGAAGAATACTTTGAGCGCTCCGAACAAATCGCCACGTCGCTGCTGCTGTTTGCCAGCGAAGACAAAGCCGGCGGCCTTCTACTGCAGCGTCTTCCCGGTCACACTCCGGAAGATGACGAACTCTGGGAGCGCATCAATCACCTGGCACGCACCGTGGAAGCCAGCGAAATGCTTGAACTGGACAGCGAGACCCTACTCCACCGCCTGTTCAACGAAGAAACCGTGCGGGTATTTGACGCGGAACCGGTGGCCTTCCGCTGCAGCTGTTCCCGTGAGCGCACAATGAATGCGCTGGAAGCGGTTGGGCAAGAGGAATGCTACAGCATTCTGGAAGAACAGGGCTCCATTGAAATGGACTGCCAGTTCTGCCATGCCCACTACCGTTTTGAGCGTATTGACATAGACCCGTTATTTACCGGCCACACCCTGCACTGAGCGGGTGTTAACCGGTAACTGTAGCGGCCGCAAAAAGGCCACCCGGCAGACCTTGATGGCAGTCGTTTTTTACTGGCGCGTCTGGCATAATAGCGAGCCTAGATTGACTCGATTGTTCAGTTTTCCACCGCTTCCGGTGCGGCCCTGGCAATCACCAAGACACCCGAGGGCGAGATCGCAGTGAGCAAATCTTATCAAGAGCTAGGAACAGCACAGCTGGTTGAACAAGCACTGGCGCGCAATGAAGGCCAACTGGCTGCAAATGGCTCGCTGGTGGTTAAAACGGGAACACGCACAGGCCGGTCGCCTATGGACCGCTATATCGTGCAAGAGCCCAGCACCGCTGATGATATTCACTGGGGCCCGATCAACCGCCCGTTCGACGCCGACAAGTTCGACGCCCTATGGGAAAGAGTCGAAGCTTACGTGGCCGAGCAGGATTCTTTCGTGTCTCTTGTGCATGTGGGCTCCGATCCAGAGCACTACCTTCCCATCAAGATGACCACCGAACTGGCCTGGCAGAATCTGTTCGGCCGCAACCTGTTTATTCGCCCGAACACCTACAACCCGGCTGACAAGCAGGAATGGCAAGTTCTTAACATTGCCAACTTCAAATGCGTGCCGGAGCGTGACGGCACCAACAGTGACGGCGCAGTTATTATCAACTTTGCCCGCCGCAAGGTTCTGTTAGCTGGCATGCGCTACGCCGGTGAAATGAAAAAGGCCATGTTCTCGGTGCAGAACTTCCTGCTACCAGAGAAAGACGTGCTGCCCATGCACTGCTCTGCCAACGTGGGCAACGACGGCGAAACCTGCCTGTTCTTTGGCCTGTCCGGCACCGGCAAAACCACCCTGTCGGCAGACCCGGAGCGCTATCTGATTGGCGACGACGAGCACGGCTGGGGCCCCGGCACCGTATTCAATATCGAAGGCGGCTGTTACGCCAAGTGTATTGATCTGAGCAAGAAGAACGAACCGATTATATGGGACGCGATCCGTTTCGGTGCCATCGTCGAGAATGTGATGATTGACGAAGAAACGCGCGAGCCGGATTACACCGACGTGTCGCTGACCGAGAACTCTCGCTGTGCCTACCCGCTCGAGCACATCGAAAAGCGCGTAGCAGAAAACCTGGCCGGCGAGCCGTCGCACATTGTATTTCTGACCTGCGACATGACCGGTGTTCTGCCCCCGGTATCAATCCTCAGCAAAGAAGCAGCGGCCTATCACTTCCTTAGCGGCTATACCGCTCTGGTGGGCTCAACCGAGATGGGCTCTTCGTCAAAACTGAAGTCCACCTTCTCTACCTGTTTTGGTGCACCCTTCTTCCCGCGTCCGGCCGGTGTTTATGCCGAGTTGCTGATGAAGCGGATGGACGGATTCGGCAGCAAGGTATTCCTGGTAAATACCGGCTGGACCGGCGGCTCCTTCGGCGAAGGCAAGCGTTTCAGTATTCCCACCACTCGCGCGCTGATCAGCGCCATTCAAAACGGCGATCTGGACGATGTTGAAACCAAGCACTTGCCAGCACTGAACCTGAGCGTGCCAACCCGCGTGTCGGGCGTTGACAGCAAACTGCTGAACCCGCGCAATACTTGGGCCAGCACCGAAGCCTACGACGCAAAAGCCGCCGAGCTGATCGGCCAATTTTTGGAAAACTTCAAAAAGTTTGACGTGTCAGACGCCATCGTTGCGGCCGGCCCCAAGCAGTAAAGCCAAGCTGACAAAAAAAGCGCCTTGCGGGTCACGCAAGGCGCTTTTTTTATGGTCTTTCAAACGCCGGCATTCGCCGCCGGCCCTTTAAAACACTGGCGTTAACCAACCCTTTAAGGCAACAGTGACGGCCAGGCCTTGTGGCCGGCAACCAGGGTGTAATGCACCACACCCGGCATTGAGCGCTCCAGTACCGGGCCGTTGCCACCGGCAGACACCAGAGTGCCGGGGCCAGGGCGCCAGGACTGGTCGGGATTAAAAATACACAGATCTGCCACCGCACCGGCGCTCAGGCCTGCGTTGCTTGCCGCGCTCTGGCCCAGTACGGCGGCAGGGCCAGCGGTCAGCGCGCGCAGCAATTGCGGTAGGCTTAGCTCGTTAGCAGCTACCCGCTCCAGGCCCAGCGACAACACAACCTCAATACTCGATAAACCCGGCTCGCTGGCGGCCAGGGGCGCCTGTTTGGCCGCGCTTTCATGGGGTTGATGCTGACTGACAATGGCGTCAATAACACCGTCGCGAACGCCCGCTACCAGGGCCTGCCGGTCGCGCTCCGAGCGCAGTGGCGGACGCACGTGAAAACGGCTATCAAATCCGCTCAGCGCGTCTTCGGTAAAAGCCAGCTGGTGCATGGCCACGTCAGCGGTGACCTGAATTCCCCGCTGGCGCGCTTCCGCCAGCATGTCCACGCTGCGAGCGCACGACAGCTGGCTAAGGTGCAAGCGCACGCCGGTTTCCTGTGCCAGCAGAATCATTTCCATAACCGCGGTGGTCTCCGCCACCTCCGGAATACCCAGCAGACCAAGGCGCGTGGTCACCAGGCCATCGTGGGCGTAACCATCCGCGGCCAGCGCCTGATTTTCCGGGCTGAACATCAGCGTTAATCCGAAGGTCTGGGCGTAAGACATGCAACGCCGTAGAACCCGTGCGTTACGCAAGCCCCGTGAGGCGTTGCCCAGGGCAACACAACCCGCCTTCTGCAAACCGGCCATGTCACTGAGCAGTTCGCCTTCCAGGCCACGGGTAACCGCGCCTATGGGCAGCACTCGGACCAACGCCCGGCTGGCAGCCATGTCACGAATCAGGTTGGTCACAGCGCCAGAATCGTTCACCGGCGAGGTGTCGGGTGCGGCGCACACGCTGGTAAAGCCACCGTGGGCAGCAGCCCGTGTTTCCGAGGATATATTGCCTTTTTGGCTATTGCCCGGTTCGCGCAGATTGCAGCACAAATCCAGAAACCCCGGGCTGACAATACAATTTTCCGCCATCAAGGTTTCATCGGCCGCTTGCGCCAGGGCGTCGGGGCCAACCGCGGCAATGCGGCCATTTTTTATCAGCAGGCCGGGGTTAACTTCTAACGCTCCTGCACTGGTCGCCGTGGCTCCAGTGTAAAGCTGGCCGCCAATGATTTTCACGCTGCCGGCAGGGGGGCGGGAAGACAGTTTCATGAGCGCGCCCCTTGCTTGGTTATTTCATTCAACGCCTGCTGACGCTCAGCCAACTGGCCGCCCATGGCCATGGACATCACCGCCATGCGAATGGCAATACCGTTGGTGACCTGATTCAGGATGACCGACTGCGGCCCGTCGGCCACCGCCGATTCAATTTCCACGCCGCGGTTAATCGGCCCTGGATGCATCACAATGCAATCCGGTTTGGCCAGCGCCAGTTTGGCCCGATCAAGACCGTAAAGGCGGTAGAACTCACCTTCGCTGGGCAGCAGCGCGCCTTCCATCCTTTCTTTTTGCAAGCGCAGCATAATCACCACATCGAGATCTTTCATGCCGCGCAGCATGTCGTACTCTACGGTGCAACCCAGCGCTTCCACATCCCGGGGTAACAGCGTGCCTGGTGCAATCACCCGCACCTCGGCCACACCCAGCTCGTTAAGGGCACGAATCTGCGAGCGCGCCACACGCGAGTGCAGTACGTCGCCCACAATGGCCACTTTCAGACCGGCAAAGATTTTTTTACGCTGGCGAATGGTGAGCATGTCCAGCATGGCCTGGGTGGGATGGGCATGGCGCCCATCGCCGGCGTTGATGATGGCCACTTTGGGCGTCACGCTTTCGGCAATAAAGTGGGGCGCACCGCTTTGGGCGTGACGCACCACAAACATGTCGCTGGCCATGGCCTCCAGGTTGTACAAAGTATCCGCCAGGGATTCGCCTTTGGAGGTCGCCGAGGTGCTGATATCAAGATTCAGTACGTCTGCAGACAGGCGTTTGGCCGCCAGCTCGAAGGTGCTGCGGGTGCGGGTACTGGATTCGAAGAACAGATTCACCACGGTACGCCCGCGCAGCAACGGAACCTTTTTAATAGTGCGCTCGCCCACCTCTATAAAGGAGTCAGCCGTGTCGAGAATGTCGGTCAGTAACTCGCGGCCAAGGCCGTCCAGAGTCAGAAAATGTCGCAACTGACCTTCCCGGGTCAGCTGCAAATGATGGGGACCAGTAGCGATTGCGGTCATGGGCTGCCTGTACAAACAAAGGTGGCTGGGGCATGGCTAGGATGAGGCGTAAGTGACGCTAGGCCTGTTCCAGTTCAACACGCAGCGGATCGGGCCCGCGTAGCTTTATGCGCTGGTTGGTCGCCAGCGTCAGCGTAAGGCCGCGCACATCGGGCTGCACCGGCAGTTCACGGGCGCCCAAATCAATCAGCGTAGCCAATATAATACTGGCCGGGCGGCCATAATCGAAGATTTCATTCATCGCGGCACGAATAGTACGCCCACTCATGATCACGTCGTCTATCAGCACTACGTCCCGATCGGCGGTATCAAATGGCAAACTCGAAGGCTTTACCTTTGGGTTCAAGCCAATACGACTGAAATCGTCGCGGTAAAATGAAATATCCAACTCACCAAACGGTTCCTGCAGCTGCAGGCGCCGGGCAAGCTCGGCGGCCAACCACACACCACCGGTTCGAATTCCGATAAGTGCCGGTGCACTTACGCCACGTTGCTGCAGCAACTCACGCAGGCCGGCTTCCATTTTGTCCAGTAGTGGCTCTATATCAAGTTGTCCGTTCATAGATCCTCGTCGCAGCGCCGGGCAGGCGCTGTAGTTAACATTTGCCAGGTCAACATGGGTTATTAGACAGGGCTATTGATTAAACCAGGTTTCCAGAATCAGCACCGCGGCGCGATCATCTATACCATCGCGCCCATAATTGCGGCTACCGCCGGCGGCCATTACTTCACCTTTGGCCTGATAGCTGGTCAGGCGCTCGTCCACCATCTCCACGGTTACGTGAAAGCGCCCGTGCAGGCGCTTGCCAAATTTGCGAGCGCGAGCGCACATCTCGTTTTCGCTGTCGTCCATATTCAGCGGCAGGCCCACCACTACCAAGTCAGGGCGCCATTCGTGCAGCAGTTTTTCCAGCTGGGTCCAGTCTGGCGTGCCATCACGGGCCGCGATCATGGTCAGTGGCCCGCCGCGGCCGAGCATTTCCTGGCCCACGGCAACGCCAATGCGGCGGGTGCCAAAATCAAACGCCATAACGCGGCGCTGGCCGGCTTCATGCATGGCCTGTGGTCTCGCTAAGCTGGTTAATGTCGATGCCCATACTGGCCAAAACCGCCTGATAGCGACGGCTCCAGGGCGTACGAAACAATAAGTCCGGGCTCGCCGGACACGTCAGCCAGGTATTGCCGCCCAACTCGGCTTCCAACTGACCGTCACCCCAACCGGCGTAACCCAAGGCCACCAGAAATTCATCCGGTCCCTTGGCAGCGCCAATGTCGGCCAATATGTCGCGCGAGGTGGTCAGCCAAATGTCTGCGGTCACTTCCGCGGTATGCTGCCAGCGCTGCCCGGGGTTGTGCAGCACAAAACCGCGCTCGGTCTGCACCGGGCCGCCGGCAAACACCGGCAAATCCAGTTCACCGCCGTGCATGTCGAGCTGTTCCAGGATTTCCCCCAAGTGTATGGCCAGCGGCTGGTTCACGGTCAAACCCAGCGCTCCCTCGGCGGAATGGTCACACACATAGATCACCGCGCCGTGAAAACGCGGATCGCTCATCCACGGAGACGCCACCAGAAAATGATTGCGGAAATTGTCCGTTGTATTGGCAGTATCGCTCATCCGGATGTCAGCCCCCGCTGCTGGAATGACCAGGTACGTATGATTTCAAGTTCATCAACATTGCGGCTCATTTCCTTGGGGAATGGCGGATAAGGCGCCGCGAGCCTCACAATGCGAATGGCTGCGTCGTCCAGCAGAGTGCTCCCGGACGACTGTACCACCAGAACTTCTTTCAGACTGCCATCTTTGCGCAGTGTGACCAGCAAGCGCAAGTCGCCATAAAGACCGCTGTTCCGGGCTTCGGCGGGGTAATTCATGTTACCCACTCTGGTAACCTTGCTGACCCAGTTCTGAACATACCAGGCGTTGCTGGACTGAAGCGTTGAAGCCGCGGTTACCCGCAGCACACGGGGCTTGCGTGAATAGGCTTGTTGCTGGGCGTCCAGCCGGGCTTCCAGACTGGCAATTTCCAGGCTGCGTTGCAGCAGATTTGGCCTTGGCTTTGTTGGCAGTTCTTTCACGGCTGCGGCGCGGATTTCTGGCTTGGCGACCTGCCTTGTACTGGGCGCCTTGGTACTCACCACCGCTTGCTGTTGCACCGGCTGTGGCTCGGGCTGCGCCTGAGGCTCGGGTTGAACCTGCGCCACTTCGGTCTGATTCAGTTCCACCGGCTGCGGGCTGGTCAGTTCTTTAGCCTGTTCTTCGGTGCCGCTGCCCTGCTGATTGGTGGGTGCCAGAAAATCCGCTTTTTCCGGCGCTTTTTCATCGGCGAAACGCGACAGGGTAATTTCCATGGTTTGCGCCGATGGCGGCGGTGTCTCGGGCGCGAAAGTAATGCCCAACACAATCACCCCGTGAATCGCCAAAGCCATAAACAGGGTGAACGAAAACCGATCAACATCGCTTACCTGAACTGCCATTCCCGTTGCTCTTGAACCATCAAATTAATGCCGTTTTAAACAATCAGCGCTGCTGCAGCCGTTTGGCAATGGCATCCATTAACATCGCGCTGATATCGATGCCAAAGGCGGCGTCCAGTTCGCGGATACAGGTGGGGCTGGTTACGTTGATTTCAGTCAGGTAATCGCCAATCACGTCCAGACCCACAAACATAAGGCCCTTGGCTTTTATCACCGGCGCCACACGGGCACATATCTCGCGATCGCGGTCAGTCAGTTCGCGGCCTTCACCGCGGCCACCGGCCGCCAGATTGCCGCGGTTTTCACCGGCGGAGGGTATGCGCGCCAACGCGTAGGGTACGGGCTCACCTTCAATCATCAGAATGCGTTTGTCGCCCTGTGTGATTGCGGGCACAAACTTCTGCGCCATCGCCTGCCGGGTGCCGTGTTCAGTGAGGGTTTCAATGATCACACCCAGGTTGCCGTCGTTTTCTTTAATACGAAATATAGAACTGCCGCCCATGCCATCGATTGGCTTCATGATGACGTCTTTGTGCTCGGCGTAAAACGCGCGTAAACGCGCTGAAGAGCAAGTGACAATCAGCGGCGGCGTCAAGTCTTCAAACTGGGTGGCAAACAGCTTTTCGTTGCAGTCACGCAGAGTAGCCGGCGGGTTCACCACCAGCGCGCCCTGCTCTTCAGCGGAGCTCAGGATATAGGTGGCCATCAGAAATTCACGATCGACCGGGGGGTCCTGGCGCATCAGAATAACGTCCAGATCGCCCAGGGCAATATCGTCTTCCGATTCAAAGCTGTACCAGTCGCTTGGGTCCATCCGCACAGTCAGGTTGCGGCTGCGGGCCCGAGCCTGGCCACCATTCAGGTACATGTCCCCCGGTTCCATATAAACCAACTGCCAGCCCCGTTGTTGAGCGGCCCAAAGCATGGCCAGCGAGCTGTCTTTTTTGAACTGGATCCTGTCAATGGGATCCATCACGATACCGAGTCGGACTGTCATAACGTCTCTTTCTATTGCCGGGGGTTTAAAAATACGAACCGGTCTGCAAAGCAGGCCTTTCACATAGTGCTATGCTAAGAGTTGAGATGGTATTGTACTCGAGCCGTGAATGCATCTGCAGAAATCCTAAGCCCATAACGTGATGGGGCAGGCAAAAGTACATTTATTGACGAACAAGTACTGTCTATTCGGGCACCTATACTTTATAAAGGAGCGGAGTTCATAGGACAACATTGGTGTTTGTGCTAGAACCCCGGTTTGCTAACAATACAGTCGCTGAGCGCAAGGCAGTTGGACAATGGACGACAACTTCGGGAACTTGAAAGTCATGGTAATCGACGACAGCAAAACGATTCGTCGCACTGCCGAAACCCTTTTAAAAAAAGTTGGCTGTGATGTCATAACCGCAACTGACGGTTTCGATGCTCTGGCCAAAATTGCCGACTCCAAACCCGACATTATTTTTGTTGATATCATGATGCCGCGGCTAGACGGTTATCAGACCTGCGCCCTTATCAAAAACAACTCCACCTTTAAGAAAACGCCGGTAATCATGCTGTCCAGTAAAGACGGCCTGTTTGACAAGGCAAAAGGCCGTATTGTGGGTTCCGATCAGTATCTGACCAAACCATTCAGCAAAGACGAACTGCTTAATACCATTCGTCATTTCTTGCCGCAGGCGCAGCACTAATTCTGACATTTCCGGAACTCATTGGGGACATCATGGCTCGCATTCTTATTGTTGACGACTCGCCCACCGAGGTGAAAAAAATCACCACCATGCTGCAAAAGCACCAGCACGAAGTGCTGACCGCAGACAACGGCGCCGATGGCGTGGCCAAAGCTCGTTCGGAAACCCCGGACCTGGTGCTGATGGACGTCGTTATGCCGGGCCTGAACGGCTTTCAGGCTACCCGCCAGCTAACCCGCGCGCCAGAAACGGCATCGATTCCGGTCATTATCGTGACCACCAAAGAGCAGGAAACAGACCGGGTCTGGGGTACTCGCCAGGGCGCCAAAGGTTATTTGGTAAAGCCGGTTAACGAGAACGATCTGATTCAGGTCATCAATAGCCTGATTGGCTGATTTTCAAACACGGAGTACGTATGTCTGCCCAGGCTGCCCCCTTTGCTGTTCTGACGAACATAGCCCTACGCAGCCGTCAGTTATCAGCAGGCCTTCCAGAGCGGGAAAAAACGGCCGAACAATGGAGTGGAATCGGTTTTATGCTGGCTGGTGAACACTACGTTGCGCCTATGGGCGAGGTTACCGAAATACTGCATGTCCCCCGTTTTACCCAGATACCAGGCGTGCGCCCGTTTCTGATGGGAGCAGCCAACGTGCGCGGCCGATTATTGCCTCTGGTCGATCTTGACGCTTTTTTTGAACTGCCCCGCTCCGGCACCGGCCCACGCCAACGAAGGGTTCTGGTGGTTGAAAAAGACGACCTGTTTAGCGGATTGGTTGTTGACTTGGTTCTAGGCATGCAATATTTCAGCGCAGAGAATTTCACATCAGACACCAACGGTGTTCCTGATCGCGTTCAACCCTTTGTGGCTGGCGGCTATACGCGCAACGGGGAAACCTGGAATGTGTTCTCGGCTACCGAGTTGCTCGGTGACGAACGCTTTCTTGACGTTGCACAGCGTTGATCGCAACGGCCGTGGCAGGCCTATCGGCCTGTGACCGCACCCATTCCGATAAAACAGACTTGTCCATTTCAGAACAAAGGCCGGGAGCCAGAAGATGAAAAACAAAGCCGGAAGACTCGGTAGCAGACAAGGTGGTAACAAACTGATTGCCGGGCTGACTACCGTGCTGATCGCACTCACCGTATTACTGGTTGTGGTGCTGTTCATGGTTAACCGTGACAGCCAGCACGATCGTGAATACACGAACACCACTGCCGAGCTGAGAGTGCTGTCGCAGCAGATCGCTAAAAACGCCACCGAGGCCATCAGTGGCAACGCCAGCGCTTTTGACCAACTGAGCGACACTCGCGATAGCTTCCGCCAGCTCTGGAGCAATCTGACCGAGGGCAACCCGCAAACTGGCCTGCCCGCCAGTGAAGCCGCAGCTGCCAGCAATGTGCAGCAGCACTGGGATTCGGTGCGCGAAAACGCCGACATTATTCTGGCCACCCGCGACTCGGTCATGAACATGCGGGAGGTGACCAACACCCTCAGTGAAATCATCCCGCAGATGCAGGTTGAATACGAAGACGTCTCTATGGTTCTTGAGGACAGCGGTGCCCCGGAAGCCCAGATTGCTCTGGCGCGACGTCAGTCGTTGCTGGCTGAGCGTATGTTCCGTTCAGTGAACAACGTGCTCTCCGGTGACGAAGATGCGGTGACCGCCGCCGACCGTTTTTTGACCGACGCCACCCAGTTTGGCCGCGTACTGAACGGCCAGCTTGACGGCAACAACGCGCTGGCCATCACCCGCGTTGCCGACGAAGATGCACTCTACGGGCTCGGGGCGGTCGCCGAGCTGTTCGGGTTCATTGCCAGCAACGCCGATGCGGTATTGCAGGCGTCTCCCGATCTGTTCAAAGTTTCCAACGCCGCTAACGACATCTTCGAAAACTCCGAAATTTTGCTCACAGAATTGTCCGAACTGGCCACAGAACTGCGTGACCAGTCGGCCGCGCGAGTCATTAGCCCTACTCTTGCCTTTGTGCTGCTGGCCGCAGTGATTGCTATCGTCGTGTTCATTGGTTTGGCGGTTTATCGCGAATCCCAGACCCGACTGACCAAAACCCAGTCGCAAAATGACCAGAACCAGAACGCCATCTTGCGTCTGCTGGACGAACTGGCCGACCTGGCTGACGGTGACCTGACCGCGGAAGCCACGGTCACCGAAGATTTTACCGGCGCCATCGCCGACTCAATCAACTACGCAATCGACCAGATGCGCGGACTGGTACAAGCCATTCGCGGTACCGCTGTGCGAGTTGCTACAGCGGCTCAGGAAAGCCAGTCTACGGCTATGCAACTGGCTGACGCTTCCGAGCACCAGGCACAGGAAATTGCCGGCGCCTCGGCAGCGGTTAACGAAATGGCCGTATCCATCGACCAGGTATCGTCTAACGCCGCAGAATCGTCTGCGGTAGCGGAACGCTCGGTTGCCATCGCCAAAAAAGGCACCGATGTGGTGCAGAACACCATCCGCGGCATGGACAATATTCGCGAGCAAATTCAGGAAACCTCCAAGCGCATCAAACGCCTGGGCGAATCATCCCAGGAAATCGGCGATATCGTGTCGCTGATCAACGACATTGCCGACCAGACCAACATTCTGTCGCTGAACGCCGCTATTCAGGCTTCTATGGCGGGTGATGCCGGCCGTGGCTTTGCCGTAGTTGCCGACGAAGTACAACGGCTGGCAGAACGGTCTTCTGCCGCCACCAAGCAAATCGAAGCTTTGGTAAAAACCATCCAGTCAGATACCAACGAAGCGGTTATCTCGATGGAGCACACCACTGCCGAAGTGGTCCGTGGTGCCCGCCTGGCGCAAGACGCAGGTGTCGCCCTGGAAGAAATCGAAAACGTTTCCACGAATCTCGCGGAGCTGATTCAGAACATCTCCAACGCGGCTCGCCAACAGTCTTCTTCTGCTTCGCACATTTCCAATACCATGAACGTCATTCAGGAAATCACCTCGCAGACCTCATCTGGCACCAATGCCACGGCTTACTCGATCGGTAATCTGGCAGACATGGCCTTCGAGCTGCGTTCGTCGGTAGCAGGTTTCAAACTTCCAGAAGAAGACGAAGTAACAGACACCAACAGCAAGGTTCCGTTGGTAAGCTGAGTCTGAATCAGAAGTGGGGAGCAGCAAAGGCCAAAGCTCCAGGAAACTAAAAAGCAGCGGGCAACGACGAATAACCGGAGAGGTTATGGGCAATAACCATGACAGTATCGCCCTCGACTGGGTTCGGGGTGAAATACAGAGTACGCTGACTCAGGGCCAGCAGGCTCTGGAAAGCTATGTGGACAACCGTAAAGACACGGCCCGCCTACGCTTTTGCCTGAACTATCTCCACCAGGTGCACGGCACACTGCAAATGGTTGAGCTCTACGGTGCATCTCTGCTCACCGAAGAGATGGAAAAACTCACCCAGGCCATTCTGGGCAACGAGGTTGACAGCGAAAACGAAGCCGTTGAAGTGCTGATGCAGGCCATTCTGCAGCTGCCGCAATACCTCGACCATATTGACAGAAGCAGTGATGATTTCCCGCTGGTGCTGCTGCCCCTATTGAATGATCTGCGTGCCGCACGCGGCGAAGCATTGTTATCTGACACCTCTTTGTTCAAGCCCGATATGTCGTCGGCGCGCGCCCGCGGTGAAATAAAAGACGACCGATTGCAAGAACCAAAAGTGCGCGACCATGTGCGCAAACTGCGGCAAATGTATCAGTTCGCGCTGGCCGGAGTGGTGCGGGAAGCCGACCTGGGCTCCAACTTTGATTACATGCAAAAAGTAATCAAACGCTTGGTTCGGCTATGTCAGAAAACGCCGCGGGGTGAGCTGTGGGAAGCCGCCGCTGGTTTTGTCGAAACACTTCAGCTTAAAGCCAACCCGGTTAACGCGGCTGTAAAGTCGCTGCTGCGGGAGCTGGATAGCGAAATTCGCCAACTAACAGAAAATCCCGGCACGGCCCTGGCACAACCGGCGCCAGAGGCTCTATTCAAAAATCTACTGTATTATGTAGCCCGCGCCCGCGAACTCGATTCGCCACGCATAGAAGCCCTGCGCACTGATTACCAGCTAGCCCAGGCATTACCTTCTGATGATGATGTAGATGCAGCACGTTCACGGGTCAGCGGCCCTAATCGCGATGCCATCCATTCTGTTGTGCACGCCCTCAACGAAGAACTCGCCAAGCTCAAAGACTTGCTGGACCTGTTCGTCCGCGCCGACCTGCGCAGCAACGATGAACTCGAAGACCTGCTGCCAGGTTTGCAGCAGGTATCCAACACCCTTGCGGTTATTGGTCTGGGCGTGCCGCGTAAAGTGGTTAATGAACAGATTGATCTGTTAGCCCAGCTGGTCCGTCAGGATCAGCGTGTATCCGATAACACGCTGATGGACATCGCCGGCGCCCTGCTCTATGTGGAAGCCAGTCTGGCTAATCTGGGCCAGGACGGCCAGCATGAAGATACCGACCAGCGCGACCTGCTGAACCCCGGTTCGCGGGAGCTGGGGGATGCCAACGGTGCACTGCTGAAGGAGTCCCGCAACACTCTGGAACAGGCCAAATCGGCCGTCGTCAACTTTATTGCCTCACAGTGGGACACCCGTGAGATTGAACACCTGCCGGCGCTGCTGCACAGCATCTGCGGTGGTCTGAGGTTGATACCGCTTGAGCATGCCAGCGAGTTGCTGGAAGCCATGGAACGCTACATCAATGACGTGCTGCTGAGCGGTCGCGAGGTGCCCAACTGGCAGGAACTGGATACCCTGGCCGATGCTGTTACCAGCATCGAGTACTATCTGGAACGCTTGAATGACGGGATCCGTGACAACGACAGCGTGTTGCGGGTGGCGGAAATCAGTCTCGAAAGCTTGGGCTTCCCGGCAGGCAAGGCGCCTACCTGGCACCCCAGAGCCGACATCAACGAAGCCGACATTCCCCTGGTGGACACGCCATTGCTGGATGCACCCCTGCTGGACGCCTTGTCAGCGCCCATCTTAGACACGGGTGTACCCCCAGGCGAACTGTTGGATGACGAAATTGTTGGTATTTTCATCGAGGAAGCCGAAGAAGTTCTGGCGACCATCCACGATTACTATCCACGCTTACAGCGGAATCACGACGACCGTGCAGCGCTGGCCGAAATGCGCCGCGCCTATCACACATTCAAAGGCAGCGGCCGCCTGGTGGGCGCCAGCAGCCTGAGCGAACTGGCCTGGGCGGTTGAAAACCTGCTGAACAAACTGATTGATCAAACGGTCAAACCCAACGATGACGTGTTTTCTCTGGTCACTGACGCCAACGCGCATCTACCGCAGCTGATCAATGAGTTCCGCGCCGGCAACCCGGAGGGCGATGTTGCCAACCTGGTTGCTCGCGCCGAAGCCATCACGACCACTCGCCGCGCAGATAACGCAGATAACGCAGATAACGATACCGCTACCGCTATCAATGCGCCGGCCAGCGCCACAGACCGCACCGATAACCCGCAAAGCGAGCTGATCGACGACGAAATCCTGGAAGTTTTCATCGAAGAGGCCGGTGAAGTATTAGCCAGTATTGATGAATACATGCCTATGTTGTTGCGTCACTATGGCGATCGCAGCGCCTTGGGTGAAGTGCGCCGCGCCTTTCACACCCTTAAAGGCAGCGGTCGCATGGTCGGCGCCGAGGTGATCGGTGAGTTGGCATGGTCTGTGGAAAATCTGCTGAACCGGGTGCTTGACGGCAGCCGCAGCATGAGTGACTCCGTTGCCGCGCTGCTGAGCGATGTTATCGCGATTTTGCCGGCGTTGGTCAGTGATTTTGAACAACACCGCACCGCAACCGTTGACACCCGTGAAGCACAAGCCCGCGCCCATGCACTGGCCGACGGCAAAGACGTGCGGGCTGCCACTGGCGCAGTTGCCGCAAGCGAAGCCGCCGCAGGCGATGTTCTGCAACCGCCCGAATTAGGGCAAGAATCAGACGACGAGTCAGACGTAGACCAGCTTCTGTTGGACATTTTCGAGAGCGAGGCGCTGTCTCACCTAAAAACGGTGGAAGCCTATATTGCCAGTGCCGCAAACAAACAAACCACGGCCTATACCGACGAACTAACACGGGCACTACATACCCTCAAAGGCAGCGCTCACACCACCGGCATAACGCCCATTGCCGATTTGGTTACCCCCCTTGAGCGCTTTGTGAAAGACGCCCGCGCTGAAAACAAACGGTGCGACCGCGATGCTATCGCCCTGCTAGAGCAAGGCATGTCATTGTTAAACCAAGGCCTGTTGCAACTCCACAGTCAGCCACTGGCAGAATTGCCGGGCAGCCGCGAGTTCCTGGAGCAACTGGCACAACTGGCCCGCGCTACCTTAACGGGCGCCAGCTACGATGGTACCCAACCATCGTCGGCCAATAGCCGCTCCGCTTTGCTAGAACTCTTCCTTAGCGACGACATCAACATCGTGCTTAATGCCAGCAGCATACTGGACAGCTGGATTGCCAACCCCGCCAATGGCCAGACCCTTGAACAGCTGCGTCACGAGCTGACACTGCTGACCGCGGCTACCGAAATTGCCGGCCTGGACGACATAGCCACGTTGTCGTCGGCGTTGCAAGGCTGCTACAGCGCTCTGGCTGACAGCGACCGCGAGCCAAAACCCGAACTTCAGGCCTGCCTGCACCTGGCCCATGAGCAGCTAATCAACATGATGGACCAGGCCGCCGCCGGACTGACCATCGACAGCGCAGATCCGCTGCATCAGCAACTGATGGATCTTACCGATGATGTTCTAGCGAGCGACGCCTTCCTTGCCGAGTTCCAGGAAGACGAAGACCTAAACCCAAACATAGACAACGAACCCGCAGCCGCTGGGACAGCATTTGAAGCACCCGTGCCTGCCTATGCGCCGGATGCGGAAGACGACATAGATCACGAAGTGCTGGAGATTTTCCAGGAAGAAGCCCGCGAGCTGATCGACAGCACCGCCGACGCACTTCAGCGCTTCAGTCAGGACACCAGCAATCACGATTTACTGCGATTGCTGCAACGGGACCTGCACACCCTCAAAGGCGGCGCGCGCCTGAGCAAAGTGGTCAGTATTGGTGATTTGGCCCACGAACTGGAAACCTTGTTCGAAGGGCTGGTCCAGCAAAAACTGGCAATATCGCCGGTGCTGGCTGACTTGCTTTTCAGCTGTCACGACCGCCTGGCCAGCATGGTAGAAACACTGGAAAATGGCGACAGTCCGCGTTCAGCGCCCGACCTGATCGCAGAAATCCGACGTTATTCCAGCGGCGCCACAAGCGCTGGCTCCGATCATTCCATTGTTGCTCCGCAACCGGAGCCAGGCCCAGTAGCACTCGACAGCAACAGCGTAACCACTGACCCGGAGCTGATGGGCATCTTCCTGGAAGAAGCCTATGACCTGATCAACGCTACCGGCAGCGCACTGCACATCTGGAGCGAGAATCCCGAAAACAGCGCGCTAGCCGCCGAACTGCAGCGCGACGTGCACACCCTGAAAGGCGGCGCACGAATGGCGGGCGCAGACGCCATGGGTGATCTGGCACACGCTCTGGAGGATTTGTTCGAGCTTATCGCGCGGGGCGAATTCAAGCCCGGGCCAGAGTTGTACGAACCTCTGTTTGCCTGTCACGACCGCCTGGCAGCCATGGTAGAACAAATCGCCACCGGCAAAGCCTGCCCGCCAGCTCAGGATCTGATCGCGCAGGTGCACCAGCTGCATCCGCCGCAACAGACCGATACTGCGGCGCTGGATCAAAACCCTGCGATAGTGGAACAGGAAGTAGAGCAGGACGTAGAGCCGAAGACCGTACAGGAAACGCCAGCGCCGGCAGCAGAACAGCAGCAGGCGCCCAGTGTTGCAGTGCCCAAGCCAAAGCCGGCGCGCACGCAAACCCGCAAGACCTTGCGCACCACGCAAGGAACCATTCGGGTGTCGGCACCGCTGCTTGACGACCTGGTCAATCTGGCGGGCGAAACCAGTATTGCCCGCGGCCGCCTGGAACAGCAAACCAGCGACTTTAGCCACACTCTGGAAGAGATGGCCGCCACAATTGAACGCTTGCGTGAACAGCTGCGGCGCATGGATATCGAAACCGAAACCCAGATTCTGTTCCGCGCCGAAAAAGAGCTCGGGCCCGATTACGGTGAAGACTTCGACCCACTGGAAATGGACCGTTATTCGTCTATACAGCAGCTATCGCGGGCTCTGTCGGAATCGTCTTCCGACCTGATCGATCTGCGCCAAACCCTGGCCGACCGGATTCGCGACACCGAAACCCTGCTGGTGCAGCAGTCACGTATCAATACGGAACTGCAAGAAGGTCTGATGAAGACCCGCATGATTCCGTTCGCCTCAGTGGTGCCGCGTTTACGCCGTATTGTGCGCCAAATCAGCGCCGAGTTAGACAAAAAAGCCAATTTTGAGGTGTACAACGCCGAAGGCGAAATGGACCGCAACGTTCTTGAAAGGATGATTGCGCCTCTGGAGCACATGCTGCGTAACGCGCTGGGCCATGGCGTTGAAGCGCCCGAAGAGCGTCTGGCCGCAGGCAAAGCAGAAACAGGGGAAATCAGCCTGTCGCTGCAACGCGAAGGCGGCGACGTTGTTCTGCGCATGCGAGATGATGGTGCCGGCATTTCTACCGAGCAGGTACGCAACAAAGCCGTCAGTCAGGGCCTGGTCGGCCCAAATGATGTGCTGACAGAGCGCGAGGTTCTGCAGCTGATCATGACACCAGGCTTTTCCACCGCCAAGGAGATTACCCAGGTATCCGGCCGAGGCGTTGGCATGGACGTGGTAGCGTCAGAAATCAAACAGCTGGGTGGCAGCCTCGACATTCACTCCAGCGCCGGCCACGGCACCACATTTACCGTTCGGCTACCGTTTACCGTGTCGGTTAACCGTGCCTTGATGGTCACCAGCGGCGACAATTTCTACGCCATACCGCTGAACACCATTGAAGGCATAGTGCGGGTGAGCACCTACGAGCTGGAAGAATATTACAAACCCGAAGCGCCGCTGTACGAGTACGCCGGTCAGGCATATCGCCTGCAATATCTGGGCAATCTGCTGAACAGCGAACACCAACCCAAGCTTCAGGGCCAGGCACTGCCACTGCCACTGCCGGTTATTTTAGTGCGCGGCGCAGAGCAACCCATGGCCCTGCAGGTAGACAGCCTGGTGGGCAGCCGCGAAATTGTGGTGAAATCCCTCGGGCCTCAGTTCAACTCTGTGCGTGGCGTATCCGGCGGCACCATTCTGGGTGACGGAAATGTGGTGGTCATTCTTGATCTGCCAGCAATGATCCGCTCCGACATACTGTCAGAGCAGCAGCACGCCAGCTTCAAAACAGACCAGCCGCGCCAGAAACCGCGACTTCACCAGCGCGCCACCCTGGTGATGGTGATCGATGATTCCGTAACCGTGCGTAAAGTGACGTCGCGCCTGCTTGAGCGCAACGGTATGGAAGTGATTACCGCCAAAGATGGTTTGGATGCCGTAGCCCAGCTGCAGGATTACCAACCTGATATCATCCTGCTGGATATTGAAATGCCGCGCATGGATGGCTTTGAGGTGGCCGGCTTTGTTCGCCACGACGACGTTCTGCGAAATACACCCATTTGCATGATTACCTCCCGTACCGGAGAAAAACATCGTGAGCGCGCATTGGCCATTGGCGTTAACGAATATCTGGGTAAGCCGTTCCAGGAGACCACCCTGCTGGAGACCATTCGCAGGCTGACAGGTAACCAATGATGGCAACCGGCGTCGGCACACTGGCTATCGGCATAGTGGCAGATACTGTCACGCAGCGGCAACGGCTCAGCTCTAGCCTGAAAGAACTGGGACTGGCCACCAGTTTTTGCGGTAGTCCGGCGGAATTGTACGCCAGTGCAACATTGCCTCTGGCGGCCTGCTGGCTGGTTCAGCTGGAAGACGAAGAGGAGCATCCCGAAGACTGGGATCTGGCCCTCATTGACGGAGATGCGCCGGTATTGCTAGGACTGGACCCCGCGCCCGCTGACAACGGCAAAGACAACGCCCGCTGGCAACGTAAGCTGGAGAATAAACTGGAACGCCTGCTCGGTCCGTTATCGGCACCCCAGAGCGCCAACGCAGAACCGGTTCTGAACAGCATTAGCAGTTCGGCGCCAAATCCGGTTCCGCTACTGCAACCATCAGAGCCCATAGCCGCCAGGCAGATATGGGTTCTGGCGGCGTCACTAGGTGGGCCAGAAGCGGTAAAGAGTTTTCTGGACCAGCTTCCCCCCGATTTGCCGGTGGGGTTTGTGTATGCCCAGCACATCGACGGTCACTTTACAGACGTGCTAAGCCGGGTACTGGGCCGCCACGCCCACTACCGCCTGAAAACAGCAAAGCCGGGTGACGTCATCGCAACGGGGGAAGTGGTCATGCTTCCGGTCGACCACGAATGGCAGATAGACCGCAGCGGCGCACTGGAGGAGCTGCCTGGCCCTTGGCCGGGGCCCTATGGCCCGTCCATCGACCAGGTGCTGCTGAACATGTCGAATTACTACCATGAAAACTGCCACGCCATTATTTTTTCCGGTATGGGATGTGATGGGGCATTGGCTGCACCCATGCTGCGCGCCTACGGCAGCCGCATCTGGGCGCAAGACAGCGAGAGCTGCGGGCAGGCCTCCATGCCCGAATCGGTCGCCGCCACCGGCTGTGTCAGCTTTCGTGGCACGCCCCAGCAGCTAGCGCAGAAACTGGTCACAACTCTCGAAAACACTGACCTGCAGCAAAGCAGTCAGCCACCAGATTACGCCGGAGGTAACCCATGACCGATAATAACCAGACCCTGGCCTGCGTGATGATTCCGATGATCGGCCGTCAGCTCTTACTGCCCAACGTATCGCTGGCTGAAGTGGTGGACTACAGCCCCGACATCAACACCAGCGCCGACGCACCCGCCTGGCTGGCCGGCCATCTGGAATGGCGCGGGCTCAGACTACCGATTATATCCTACGATGCAGCCAACGGCGGCCAATTGGCACAACCGAATAATCGCCGCGGCCGGGTGGTTATCCTCAACAGCATCGTCGAAGAACACCGCGAACAGCCCTTTATTGCTCTGATGACTCAGGGTATACCCAGCCAGAATCGTATTAATCAAAGCCAGATTCAGCGCCTGGACAGTCCAACTGGCATCGCCGACCTAATGGAAGTCGAAGTAGACGGCGAGCGCGCCTGGATTCCCAATCTGGAATATCTGGAAAGCCTGGCGCAGCAATTACGCTGAGGCCTCACCCAAAGGTGCGGAAACCCTGGCAGCACGGATGGCAACTGTTATAATGTTGCAAATTTTATCGGATGCTTGCCATGCCCGCCCGCGCTTTACCCTATCGCCCACATAATCATGATCTTTGCGTTGATCAGGCCCTGGCCCAGGCTAGGGAAATCTGCCGGCGTAACGAGGCGCGGCTAACCCCCGTCAGGGAAAGAGTACTGGAGCTTATTTGGCAGTCCCACAAGCCATTGGGCGCCTACGATGTGCTGGCTCAGTTAAGTGCCGATGGCCACAAGGCTGCGCCGCCAACGGTGTATCGCGCCCTCGATTTTTTACAGCAGCACGGCCTGGTACACCGTATTGCGTCGCTTAACGCGTTCACCGGTTGCGACCACCCGGGCCAACACCACTGCGGCACCTTTCTGATCTGCCGCAGCTGTGGCAACGTGCTGGAGTTAGCCGCCCCGAACATAACCGCTGCTATCAACCAAGCCGCCACAGCCGAAACGTTTCAGGTAGAACAGATTACTTTGGAAATTGCCGGCTTATGCCCGCGCTGTCAGAGCGACAGCACTGATCAGCCGATGCCATCATGAACGAGGTTTTGGCAGAACTGAGCAAGGTATCGGTGACGCTCAATGAACGATTGATTGTTGATCGGGTGTCTTTGAGTATAAAGCGCGGCGATATCATCACTATTATTGGCCCCAACGGAGCCGGTAAAACCACCCTGATCAAAACCATCCTGGGCATCCAGAAAGCCACTTCTGGATCGATTAGTCTGCAACCCGGGTTGGTGATTGGCTATGTGCCACAAACCCTGAACCTCGAAACCACTCTGCCGCTGAGTGTTGAGCGTTTCATGGCACTGGGCGGCTGCGACCGCAAAGGCTGTCAACAGGCGTTGGCGCGCACCGGTGTAGCCCACCTGATGGCAGCCTCGGTGCACCATCTTTCTGGCGGTGAGAAACAACGCCTGCTGCTGGCCCGCGCGCTGGCCCGCCAGCCCGGCCTGCTGGTTCTGGATGAGCCAGCTCAAGGGGTCGACATCAACGGCCAGGCCGCGCTTTACGATCTGGTGCGCCAGCTCCGAGACGAGCTCAACTGCGGCGTTATCATGATCTCCCACGACCTGCACCTGGTAATGGCTGCTACCGACAAGGTTATCTGCCTGAACCAGCACGTGTGTTGTAGCGGTTTTCCGGAAGACATATCCCACGACCCGGCCTTTATTGAAACCTTCGGCACCGCCGTTGCCGACTCACTGGCGGTGTACCATCACCATCACAATCACCGCCATGATCTGCACGGCAATGTTATTGGCGGTGGCTCCGCTATTGATGGCGCTCTCAAAAAAGGCACGCTCGACGACGCAGAAGCAGCGCCAACCTGCTCAGGGCACCACCATGATTGACAGCATTCTGGATGATTTTTTCTGGCGTGCGCTGATCGGCGGCCTGGGTGTCGCTCTGGTAGCGGGGCCTCTGGGCTGTTTTGTGGTTTGGCGGCGACTAGCCTATTTTGGCGATACACTGGCCCATTCGGCGCTTCTAGGCATTGCCCTGAGCTTTGTGATTCAGGTGCCGATTAATGTCGGGGTGATTATCACTTGCTTGGGGTTGGCTCTGGCGCTGGTGCTGTTTTCCCGCAGCAAAACATTAGCCACCGATACCCTGCTGGGCATCCTGGCCCACAGTGCGCTGGCCATTGGACTGGTCACCCTGAGCTTTATGCCCTCGGTGCGAATGGACCTGACCGGGCTGCTGTTTGGCGATCTGCTGGCCATGAGCCGCAGCGATCTGTGGTGGATTTACGGCGGTGCCGCCACCATTTTGTGCCTGCTGGCGCTGCTATGGCGTGGCCTGCTGATGAGCACCATTCACGAAGAACTGGCGCGGGTTGAAGGGGTGCCGGTAGAACGCCTGCGGCTGGCCCTGATTCTGATGTTTGCTTTTGTTATTGCCGTGGCCATGAAAATTGTCGGCGTGCTGCTGATTACTGCGCTGCTGATTATTCCCGCCGCCACCGCAAGGCGCCTGGCACGCACACCCGAACAGATGGTGGCCATGGCGATGCTATTCGGCTTTATTGCCGTGACCGGCGGGTTGGCCCTGTCATGGGAACTGGACACACCGGCGGGGCCGTCGGTGGTGGTTACCGCATTCAGCTGTTTTCTGCTGATATCCGCGGTTGGCGGCAAACAACGTGCATAAGTCGGCTTAACAGAAGGATTCTCGCACCCAAACGTAGGGGCTACAGCGGCTGCATCACTGAATCCCACTGGCGCTTTTCCACCAATTCCATGAATTCATCACCCAGGCGCTCACTCTCGGCAATCGACCGACGCCAGGCTTTTTCGCGGCCGGCGTCGTCGCCCAGGTACTTTTCAAAATCACGACGGTCCGGCAGCTTTCCATTGGGTAAACTCGCCAGATAGTCCGCCGAGGGCGCCACCAACAGCACATCCTGCACATGTGACGCGTTAGACTTACGCCAAGGTAAAGACTTATCGAACCAGCCGGGAATTATTCGGTCGGTAAAATGCGGATACAGCACAACACCGGGCTGCTGGTACGGCAAGTCCAGGTGATAATCCAACAAACCGCCGTCGCGATAAAGTCCTGCTGGCGCTCCAGGTATGTTCGCCACTCCCGACATCACCATCGGAATTGAGGCCGAGGCCAGCAACGCCGGAAGCAGGTTGTCTTTATTCAGTGCAATGGTGTGACTGGCGAAATCGCGCAGCTCCTCTAAGGGTGCCGGTGTGCGGGTGTCCTGCACAATGCCCCGCTCCATGACCCGACCCAGATGCCGGCGTCCCAGCATATTGCTAGCTATGGCGTGTAGCAGCCCCAGGGTCAGACGACCGCGGCTATCGTGCCGCAACAGTCCCAAACTGCGCACCACCATTACGCTGAGCCGATACTGCGGATGGTTCAAAATATGCTGTTCACGCCCACCCAGTAACTGTTGCAGAAACTCGAGGCTTTTGCGGGTTACTTCGGCGGCGCTGACCCCTTTTGTAAAACGCTGCTGGGTGTATAGCTCCGCCAGCAACTCCAACTGAGCAACCGGGTTATCAGACGACGCCACCGCCGCAAAGCGCCAGCTGCCAATAGACGAACCCACCAGCGCTCTGGGCTGCGGCGCGCTCGGCAGCCAATGACCAAACAAGGTTTTATCCAGGCCACTGAGGCCAAGGGCTTTGGGCCCGCCGGCAGCGCCAGGAATCACGTGAACATCCCCGGCGCTCAGCGGGTTATCCCGTAACCGCCTCATGGCACGAGTACCGGCTCGAATCGTTAAAGCCGGTGTGCGAATATGAATAGCGGTCATGGTTTCTCCTTAATAGGGGACGCGGTCGAGAAAGCCGCAAAGTGTCATCATTATTGGGTTTGGCCGCGGTTTCTCCGGCGAACACGACAACGATTATTCAACAGGGCAACGTCTTTTCACGGCAAGCCGTGCTAAATTTGGCGTATTGAGTAATAAAAAAACCAGCGTGCCAAGCCGCAACATCGGGCTGACGAAGGGAGCTCTAGGTGGCCATACCTTTTTTTCTATCGGAAAAATTTACCAGCAACCCAACTTTGGTGGTGATGGGGTTTCGCCGCCAGCTGGTTTATCATCTGCATTTCTGGGTTTGCTTGGCATCAGCACCTCGTTGGGGCTGATGCGCCTATTTGCATTGATTTTTGCCTGGCTGGTGGGGCGCTTGCAGCAGGAAATGACAGAACTGGCCACCACCGACCCACTCACCGGCTGCCGGAACCGGGCAACACTGGCTGAAAGCCTGACCCACCAAATCAAGTTGTGCGAACGCTACGACCGGCCATCGTCCATTTTGCTGCTGGACCTGGACCACTTCAAAGCCATCAACGACAAATGGGGCCACCACACCGGTGACACCGTATTGACCGGCATAGCACGCCTGCTGAGCAACCGCCTGCGCGACAACGACCACATATTTCGTATTGGCGGCGAAGAGTTCATGGTGCTGCTGCCGGAAACCAGCCTGCCCGAAGCCGAGACACTGGCCCGTGAGCTGGTAAAGAGCGTGGCTGTTGAACCCTTCCAAACCGGTATTGGGGTCACCATCAGCGGTGGCCTGACGCAAGCCTGCGCCAACGAGACTTGGTCAGTCTGGCTCAAGCGTGCAGACCAGGCACTGTATAAAGCCAAATCCGATGGCCGCAACCGTGTTGTGCAGTTACCTGGCAGCTCGCCGCCAGCCGATACCGGCCTTGAGGGCAACAGCTGAACACTATCACAACGTTTACCCATAGAGATCATGGCCAATTTGCCTTAAGCTGCTGCCCTCGCCAGACTCAGAAAATCGGACCCGTATTTATGAGCAATTCCCTGACAGACGATCTTGCTGGCCACTACCGCGCCATTATTAACGGCTTGGGTGAAAACTGTGACCGCGAAGGCCTGCAAAACACACCTCTGCGCGCGGCCAAAGCCATGCAGTTTCTAACTCGCGGGTACCAGCAGGATCTGGACGAGTTGGTCAACAACGCGGTGTTCGAATCCGCCATGGACGAAATGGTGGTGATACAGGACATAGAACTGTACAGCATGTGTGAACATCACGTGTTGCCTTTTATCGGCAAGTGCCACATTGCCTACCTGCCCCAGGGCAAGGTCCTGGGGCTGTCCAAATTCGCGCGCATTGTGGATATGTACGCAAGGCGCCTGCAAATCCAGGAAAACCTGACCCGACAGATCGCAGAAGCGGTAGAAAGTGTGACCAACGCCAAGGGCGTGGCCGTCGTGATCGAAGCCCAGCACATGTGCATGATGATGCGCGGCGTCGAAAAACAGAACTCGAAAATGAAGACCTCGATGATGCTCGGCCAGTTCCGAAAGTCACAGGCCACCCGCCTGGAATTCTTCAATCTGATCAGTACCAACCGTTGATCAGGTTCACATTGGCCAGACGGGACACTAGGTAACTGGCAGCACTTACATTGTTATTTTCTTCCTTGACAGGAGCGTTACACCATGCCCGAGACGTCTGACTCGCAGATTCTCGACATTCTCACCTCTGTCCGCACCATAGCGTTGGTGGGCGCCAGTGAAAAAACCAACCGGCCCTCCTACGAGGTTATGCATTACTTGCAACAGCAGGGCTACCGGGTAATACCCGTTAACCCCGGTTTGGCTGGCCAACAGCTGCTGGGTGAAACGGTTTATGCGGATCTTGAATCGCTGCCGGTCGCGGTAGACATGGCAGACCTGTTCCTGGCTCCGCAACGCACCGACGCGGTGATCGACCAGGCCATCGCCATGAAAATTCCGGTTCTGTGGCTCCAAATTAGCGTTATTAATCACCAAGGCGCCGAGCGCGCGCGACAGGCGGGCATGAAAGTGGTGATGGACCGCTGTCCAAAAATGGAAATACCCCGGCTTATACACCGAGGCTGAAATAATGGTCAACAATCTGCAGCGGGAGTTCAATATCCTGTTGTTGTCCCTGCGCCGCAACGCTGATCGCCTGCACACCAACAGCGGAATTAGCGAAGCCCAGTGGCGCAGGGATGTCCGCAACCATTTGCAAGATTTCAAGATTTACCAGGCAATCGAGTGGATTGACCGTGATTTTTACACCCGTTGGATCGAGCCGCCGCACGACTGGCCAGAATTGGTTGGCTACAATGTTGCTTTCAATGCCGAGCGGCTCCGGGCACTGAAGCGCGCAATGCGTACCGGCAACTCTGATGTTTCAGGGGTTATTCCCCTGTACCAGGGTGTGGCACCGCAACAGCTGGAAATCGAGCTGACCGAAGAGATATTCGTGAGTAATATCCACCACAATCTGGACCAGCTCAAACGCCTGCGGCAACTTGGCGTGCGCTTGGCGATTGACGATTTCGGCGTTGGCTACTCCTCGCTGAGCTACATCAAAGACTTCCCGATTGATCTGCTAAAAATTGACCGTTCGTTCATCACCCAGGTAACCGAACGCCAGGACGATGCCACCATTACCTCTGCAATTATCAATTTGGCCCACAATCTGGGCATCCAGGTGGTGGCCGAAGGCGTAGAAACTACCAGCCAGCTCAATTTCCTGCGCCAGCATGGTTGCGATGTGGCTCAGGGTTATCTGATCAGCCGTCCGATTCCTGCCGACCAGCTGGAGCAGTGGCTGAAACCGCAATACGCTGAAAACCCACTCTAACCGCGAGACTTCATGGCACATTATCTGACCACCGAACAAGACGCACGCCTGCGCCGCTGGGAACGGTGGAACCGCAATTATTTTCTGTTCGCCTTTACGGCGTTAATCATCATTTTGGTGTTCAGCAGCCAACTGGGGTTGTCTAGCGGCGATGATTGGGACGGGCTGGGCATCATTCTGGTGCTGTTGGTGGCGCCAATAGTGGCTATGCAGCTAAAGCTGACCTGTCCCGCTTGTAGCGAAAAGCTGGGTTGGCAAGCCAAACTGATGGTTCCGGAACAGTGCAAGCACTGCGGCTGCTTTCTCCGCGCCAAAGGCTGAGAACACGTTCGTAACATTTGACCTATGAGCGGCTAACAGGTTTTAAGCTACACTCATCGTAAAAGGCGACGGGATAGTTTATGAAAGTAAAAGACATGGCCCGTGCCGCTGGGGTAACGCCCGACACTGTTCGCTTCTACACTCGCGAAAAACTGCTGGCACCCAGCCGCGATCCGGCGAACAACTACCAACATTTCTCCAGCGATGATCTGCGCCGCCTACGTTTTGCCCGTAAGGCCCGCCAGCTTGGTTTTTCCCTGCCCGAGATCCGCGACATTTTGAACCAAGCCGACGACGAGCATTCCCCCTGTCCAATGGTGCGCGGCCTGTTTGAACAACGCCTGGCCGAGGTTGAACGCCAGATTAACGAGCTCCAGCAACTGCACCAGCGCATGCAAAAGGCCCTGGACGCTTGGCGAGACATGCCCGATGGCATGCCAGACGGCCATACCATCTGCCGTTTAATTGAACACTGGGATCAGGCCGAACCTAACCTGACGGAGGAATTCTGAATCATGGACAGCACAACCGCTAACACCGAAAATCGGCTCAGCATTGCCGGTGCCACCTGCCAGGGCTGCGCCCGTAAAATCCGCGTGGCATTAGAACCTTTGGTCACCGACAGTGCTGCGGTGGATGTGAATATCGAGCAGAAAACCGTCACCTTGCCCGCAGGCATTGACCCCGCCGACGCCGCCCGCAGAATCACCGAAGCGGGCTACCCGGCGGAAATTCTCCATGCCGAGCCCGCCGCCAAAAGCTGCTGTGCCAGCAAGACAACGCCATCCTGTCGCAGCGAAAAAGATGACGCCGATGAAGCGGAGGCCCCTGCGCCAGAGCCGGCCAGCGCCGCCAGCGATAGCAACGCCAGCAACGACGGCATTCAGCTGGCGATCACCGGCGCCACCTGCGCGTCTTGCGTCAGCAGCGTCGAAAAAGCCTTGAAGTCGGTTAGCGGCGTCACCCACGCCCACATGAACCTGGCCGACAATACCGCCAGCGCCAGCGGTCAAGCAGACGCGCAAGCGCTGATCAACGCTATCGAAAGTGCTGGCTACGGCGCCAGCGTGATTGAAGATCCAGACACCGCAGACGAACGCCGCCAGCAGCAAGATCGCAAACGCTACCGCACCTTGCTGGTAAAAATGGCGGTCAGCCTGTCACTGGGTGTAGGCCTGATGATCTGGGGCATGGGTTTCGGCTCGATGACCATAGATGCCGGCAACCAGACCACCTGGATCAATCTCGGCATTCTGACCCTGGGCGTGATGATTGCCACCGGCAGCCATTTTTTCACCAGCGCCTGGAAAGCCTTTCTCCATCACAACGCCAATATGGATACTCTGGTAGCGCTGGGTACCGGCACCGCCTGGATTTATTCCATGGTGGTCGCGGTGTTCCCCGAAGCCCTGCCAGAAATGGCGCGCCACGTGTATTTTGAAGCTTCGGCGATGATCATCGGTCTGATCAATCTGGGCCAGGCATTAGAGCTGCGCGCCAAAGGCAAAACCTCCGAAGCCGTGCGCCGGCTGCTGGATCTGCGCGCTAAAACCGCCCGCGTGATCCGCGACGGCCAGGAACAGGACCTGCCCATAGAGCAGGTGCGTAAAGGCGACCAGATCCGCGTTCGGCCCGGTGAACAGCTGCCGGTGGACGGTGTAGTGCGCGAAGGCAACACCCGCGTTGACGAAAGCATGCTCACCGGCGAGCCCATGCCGGTCAGTAAAGGCGAAGGCGACGACGTGTCTGCCGGCACTTTGAACACCCGTGGCAGCATTGTGTACGAAGCCACCCGTGTAGGCAGCGACACCGCCCTGGCGCAAATTATCCGGCTGGTGAAAAAAGCTCAGGGTTCGAAACCCTCTATCGGCCGGCTGGCGGATAAGATCTCTTCGGTGTTCGTGCCCAGTGTGATGCTGATTGCTATCGCAGCGGCGCTGGTCTGGTACAACCTTGGGCCAGACCCGGCGGTAGCGCACATGATGGTCGCCGCCACCACCGTACTGATCATCGCCTGCCCCTGCGCCTTGGGCCTGGCCACGCCCATGTCGGTGATGGTCGGCGTCGGCAAAGCCGCTGAATACGGCGCGTTGATCCGCCAGGGTGAAGCCCTGCAAACCGCCGGCAAGATCAATCTGGTGATTCTGGATAAGACCGGCACTATCACTGCCGGCAAACCCGCGGTTACCCAAGTGCATGTAGTAGACGGTGATGAAAGCCACCTGCTGGCCCTGGCCGCCGGTCTTGAACAGCATTCAGAGCACCCGCTGGCCTACGCCATTATGGAAAAAGTCCGGCAGGACACTATCCAACCGGCCGACATAAGCGGCTTTGACAGCCTCAACGGCAAGGGCGTAGCCGGGCAACACAATGGCGACACCCTGCGCCTGGGCAACCGGCGTTGGCTGGTAGATGAAGGGCTGGATGTAACCCCGTTGGACCAGGCCGCCCAAAGTATTACCGACAACGCCGGCACCCCGCTGTTTGTAGCTCTGGGCACACGGGTGCTGGGCGTCATTGGCGTCGCCGATGCCATCAAACCCGATTCCCGGGCCGCCATTGAACGGCTGCATCAAGCCGGCATCAAGGTGATGATGGTCACCGGCGATGTGGACGCCACCGCCAAAGCCATCTGCGCCAGTGCCGGCATTGACGATTATCGTGCCGAAGTGTTGCCGGAAAACAAAGCCGACGTGGTTAATGACATGCGTAAAAAAGGCTATACCGTCGCCATGGTGGGTGACGGCATTAACGATGCCCCGGCTCTGGCCGCCGCCGATGTTGGCTTTGCCATTGGCACCGGCACTGATGTAGCCATTGAAAGCGCCGCCATTACACTGATGCGCGGTTCCCTGCACGGGGTTCCCGACGCCATCGAAATATCCCGCGCCACGGTGAAGAACATTCACCAGAATCTGTTCGGCGCGTTTATTTATAACAGCCTGGGCATCCCCATTGCCGCCGGCCTGCTGTATCCATTGTGGGGCATTCTGTTAAGCCCGATCATTGCCGGTGCAGCCATGTCGATGTCGTCGGTTACCGTGGTTACCAACGCTAACCGGCTGCGACTGTTCAAAACCAGTCGCAAAATAGACAGCTCCGCCAAACAGGAACAGAACCAATGACATCTTTTTTGGTCAACCTCACAGGTTTAGCGCTGATGGCCGCCGTCGTCTGGTGGTTCTGGCTGGCGCCCACTGACACCAAAACGAAGAGTTAACACTTATGAAGCAACGCACTCTTGCCATGTTACTGGGCGCTAGCCTGAGCTTCGGCTCGGCCCTGGCCAGCGCCGAATCTGAGCACAACATTCACGTATACAAATCGCCCACCTGTGGCTGCTGCACCGACTGGATCAAACACTTGGAGGACAACGGCTTTGAGGTAGACGTCAGCGAAGTCGACAATGTCACGCCGGTGAAAATCAAAGCCGGCCTGACACCGGCCCTGGCCAGTTGCCACACCGCGTTTATCAACGACTACGTGATTGAAGGCCACGTGCCAGCGGACGACATCAAGCGCCTGTTAAGCCAAGCGCCCCAAGCCCGTGGCTTGAGCGTGCCGGGCATGCCTGCAGGCTCACCAGGAATGGAAATGGGCGACCGCAAAGATCCGTACCAAGTGCTGTTATTCAACGCCAACGGCCAGACCCGGGTGTTCGCCGAACACAACTGATTGCCGCACGATTCGGGGCGCGATTGCGCTATAACGGCCAATGCGCCCCGATCGAGCTGATTCTGAACAATAATGTCAGCTGGCCCCTACGCCAAGCGAAACGTGTAACGCACTGCGACATTTTTATATAGTTTGGTGATTATTTGCTCTAACATCGAGCTTCTTGTTTTATGACTTCGTGAACGAAATCATCGAGAGGGAGCCTAGTTGAATCTGAAAAACCGAATCCTCAGCCTTGCTGCTGGCCTGATCATCGTGGCAAGCATTGCCACATGGGCCGCGTATCAGCAGTTGTCAGACAATCTGATCGAGCGCTGGGGCAAGCAGGTCGTTGAAATTCAGGTACATTATGACAGCGCCCGTCTGCTGCAGTCGCTAGAGCGCGAAATAGGCCTGGCGCGGCAAATGGCGAGCTCTCAAGCCCTTCTGGCACTGGCCAGAACCCCTGACGGCCCGTTAATCAAAGCCGCTGCCATTGGTGAAATGGAAAGCTTCCGCAATAATTTTCGCGACCACAGCTATTTTGTCGCCTTTTTAAGCAATGGCCACTATTACTACAACAACACATCCAACGACTATCAGGGCCAGCAGTTCCGCTACACTCTGGACCCAAACGAGCCCGATGACGCCTGGTTCTACCGACTGATTGACGAAGGCCGCGACTTCCATCTGAATGTGAATCCCGACACCAACCTGGGTGTTACCAAGCTGTGGATTGACGTACTGATGCGCAACAAAGAGAACGTCATCGTGGGTATGGTAGGAACCGGACTGAACCTTGATGACTTTCTGCAGGACATTGTAGACACCGGCCAGCCAGGCATAACCACGTTGTTTGTGGACCTGAACGGCGCCATTCAGCTATACCGCGATCGCAATTACATCGATTTTGCCACCATCATCAAGCCCGAAGGCCAGAAAAGCACCATTGACCTGCTGTTCGACAGCGCCGACGACAAACGCCAGATACTGGATATGTTGGCCAGCCTGAAAGACACAAGCCACACAGTCGAAAGCCGTTTTGTAACCGTCAATGGCCGCAAAAATTTAGCAGGCGCCGCTTTTTTACCCGCTATCGGGTGGTATGAAGTCACGCTGATTGACCTGAGCACATTGCTACCCAAAACGCATTTATGGCCCCTGATAGCGGTTTTTAGTGCCAGCCTGCTGATCACCCTGGCAGCATTTCACCTGGTGATCCAGTTTCGCATTCTTACCCCGGTTCTGCGTCTGGGCGCCGCCGTTAATCAGGTACGTCGCGGCAATTTTGACTTGCCACCGTTGGCCAAGCCCGGCAACGAAATTGGCTTGCTGGCCGCTGACTTTGAGGAAATGACACGCACAATCAAACACTCCCGCGACGAACTTGAGCAAAAAATCACCGAACGCACTGCAGACCTGCATTCGCTGGCACGGGTAGATTCGCTCACTGGCCTTTGCAACCGCCGCAGTCTGGACGAAATCCTGCAGGCAGAGATCCAGCGCGCCAGTCGGCACAATTCCGGCTTTGGCGTCATGTGGCTGGACATTGACCACTTCAAAACAATTAACGATACCTTTGGCCATCAAACCGGCGATGACGTTCTGTGTCAGACAGCGCGTTGGCTGCACGACAGTTTGCGCCCATACGACCAACCCGGGCGATGGGGTGGAGACGAGTTTATGGTGGTGTTGTCGCCCTGTGATCACAATATTCTGCGTTTTCTGAGCGAGCGTTTGCGCCAGACCGTTGAACGCGAAAGTGCAAACGGCAATCTACCGTTTACGGTCAGTGTAGGCGCTTACCTGTGCCAACCCGGCGATAGCGCCAAAATCATCCTGCACGAAGCCGACCAAGCGCTTTACCAGGCCAAAGCCCGCGGTCGCAACACGGTGTTCATCGCAAATAAAGACCATCAAATCCCGGGCTGACCCGACAAATAAAGCATCAGCTACGCTCTCATTGCCTAACGGGTCTGACTCATTGCACCTTTACAGTTATACTGCGCGGCAACATTCATTTTTTTATCAGCCAGGTTACTTCATGCTCAATGCCGACACTCTCAGCCAGTTGCGCCAGCTGAAATCCGATATCGAAGAACACAAAGTGGTTTTTTCCGGCACCGTAAAAGCAACCAATGGCCGCTTTGGCTTTGTTGCTCTGGACGACGGCAGAGATGTGTTTCTTCCGCCCGAGGAAATGCAAAAAGTGCTTCCCGGCGACCGCATCAACATCATTGAACAGGATGTTGAGAAAGGCAAAACCCAAGGCGTGGTAGAAGAGCTGTTAAACAGCTCGCTGGATACCTTTGTAGGCCGCTACCAGGTCAAGGGCAAAGGCCACTTTGTGGTGCCTGAAACGGTGGGCATTAACCGCTGGATCTTCATACCGCCAAAAGAGCGTAACGGCGCCCAGCCCGGTGATTACATTTATTGCCGCCTGCACCGCCACCCGATCAAAGACGGCAAAGGCCAGGCCCGGGTGCTGCGGGTAATAGGCCAGGCCGGCGATGCCGGTATTGAACGGGCGCTGACCATGGCCGGTTTTGATTTGTCTGACGAATGGCCAGAGGCCGTGCAGCAACACGCCCAAGCACTCAGTGAAGACGCAATAGCCGCACACAGCGCAGGGCGAGAAGACCGCTGCTCGCAGCCCTATGTCACCATCGACAGCCCGGGCACCCAAGACATGGACGACGCCTTGTTGGCGGTGCCAAACGCCACCGGCTGGGCGCTGTCGATTGCGATTGCCGACCCCACGGCATTGATTGATCCAGGCAGTGCCACCGAACGCGAAGCCATGCGCCGAGCCACCGCCATTTACTTCCCGGGAGAGCCGCTACCGATGCTGCCCGATGCCGCCAGCACCCGCTTGTGCTCGCTGCAGCCCGATACTACGCGCCTGGCTTTGGTGTGCGATCTGCAGGTTAACAACGATGGCAGTCTGGGCGATTACAGTTTTCACCAGGCCAGCATCCGCTCCCACGGCAAGCTCAGTTATGAACTGGTTGCCAACTTGATTGACGGCCGCGAAGACGACGACATCAAAGCTCTGTCGCCAGCCGTGTCTAACAGTCTGGACCAGCTGCACCAGGCCGCTACCGCGCTGCGTCGCTGGCGCGTCGAACACGCTCTAATTAGTGGTGACCGCACGGAATTCCGCCTGCGGCTGGACGAAAACCGCCGCATTCGCAGCATTGAACCCACGGTTCAGAATGAAGCCCACCGCCTGGTAGAAGAGTGCATGGTAGCGGCCAACCGCTGCGCCGCCGACGTTCTGTCGCAGCACAACAAAGGTCTGTTTATTTGTCACAGTGGCCTGCGCGCCGACCGTCATGACAACATTCGCAAGCTGCTGGAACAACACATGCCACAGCTTGCCGAGCTGGACGTTGCCCAGGCAGAGAGTTTCAAAACACTGATGAAAACCGCCGACAGCCTGAACGCGGATGCCCCGGTAAAATCCATTGTCGCGCGCCAACTGGCCCGCGCCGAGCTGGCCTTCAGCCCCGCACCGCACCAAGGCATGGGGCTTGCTGCCTACACCACGTTCACCTCACCGCTACGCAAGTTCACAGACTTTTACGTGCACCGGGTGATCAAATCGCTGATCTGGCAGGCGCCGTTGGCAGAATTGGATAACAACGCCCTTAGCACGCTTCAGGCGACTCTGATACAGGCTCGCCAAGCCGCCAACAGCGTAGAGAACTGGCTAAAAAGCGACTTTGCAAAAACCTTGGGCGATGATGACATGCACGGCGTTATAAGCCGCACCATTCCCGCCGGCTTTTTTGTGCGCTTAAATTGCAACGGCCTGGAAGGGTTTGTCAGCTGCCGTGACCTGGACGGCAAATACAGTTTTGACCCGATTACCCTCCGCCTGATTCACAACAAAAATGGCCGCATCTTCCAACTCGACCAGGCCGTTACCGTGCGCCTGGCCGGGGTGGATGACGAACGCCGTCAGATCAATCTGACGCTGCAGGAGCCGAATCAGGACTCTGTTCCAGCATCTGCGTAAGGCGCTGGTCTTTGGCTTGCCACTGCGCGGCAAGCCAAAGCTTTACGTTGCGGCGGTATTCAGAGTCGGCCATATAGTCCCGGCCTTTGAGGTTGTCGGGAATAGCCACGGTGTGAATTTCCATTTTGATTTCTGGTACCTGGCCACACAAGAACTGCCAGAAGGTCGGCGCACCACCGGGGTAGGCAATGGTCACATCGGCCAATGTTTTGACGGAGTCACCCATAGCGTCTAGCACAAAGCCGACACCGCCAGCTTTGGGCGGTAACAAGTGAGTGTACGGTGATTTTTGGGCGGCACGCTTGGCCGGCGTAAAGCGCGTGCCTTCTACGAAGTTCATAATGCTGACGGGCGTGTGACGAAACTTCTCGCAGGCGCGGCGGGTTTCTTTCATATCTTCACCGCGTTTTTCGGGGTGCCTCACCAGATACTGTCGCGAATAGCGCTTCATGAACGGGAAATCCAGCCCCCACCACGCCAAGCCAATCACCGGTACCCACATCAGCTGCTGCTTCAGAAAAAACTTCAGAAACGGTGCCTTGCCGTGAAAAACCCGCTGCATGGTCAGAATATCCACCCAGCTCTGGTGATTACTAAGCACTAGATACCAGCTTTCCTGCTCCAGCTCTTTGGCCCCGGTCACTTCCCAGCGGGTGCCTTGGGTGAGTCTCATCCAGCCGCTGTTACAAGCTACCCACATTTCGGCCACGCGAATAATCAGCTTGGTGCACAGCACACCGAAACCCTTGTGGGGAATAATCAGCTTCAACAGCGCCGGAATGTACAAAAGCAGACACCAAACCAGGGTATTCAGTAACAACAGCAACGAGTTCAGTACACCAATCACCGGCGCAGGTAAAAAACTGAGCATGGGTTCATTCCATTTTGAAATTTCATGACTGTCAATCATAGCAACCACGTTGGGTCTTGGGCAGAGGCGAATGCCTTCTACTGTTAACAGCGTGGTATCGTAATGACATTATTATGGCAACACGAACGGACTCCCGCTGATGAACCCTGTTGAACCTTTCAATCTGGACCTGCGCGCCCTGGCCACTTTTTTGGTGGTGCTTGACGAAGGCAGCGTATCGCGGGCCGCAGTAACCCTTGGGGTCAGCCAATCAGCCGTCAGCCACACCCTGGAGCGTTTGCGCCAGGCTTTGGGTGACCCTCTGTTTGTGAAGTCCGGGCGCGGCATTACCCCTACCCGTTATGCCCAGCAGGCCGGCCCGCACCTTCGCCAGGTGCTGGATGATTTACGCGCGCTGTCTTCTGGCCCACCGTTCAGCCCTCAAACCGCAGACTTAGTGTTTACCATCGCCGCCAACGATTATGAGCGCGACCTTCTGTTGCCAGGCTTGCTGGCTATTCTGCGTGAGCAGGCGCCGGGCATTCGCCTGCAGGTGATTGCCGCCGGCATCCCCAGCGCCGAGCTGTTACGCCAGGAAACCTGCGATCTGATTGTGTCGCCGCACCCACCGGAAGCCAGCGATATTATGCAACGTGGCCTGATGACCGACCGCATGGTGGTGTTTTATGATCCGGCCCGGCGCGAGCCGCCTCATACCCTGGCCGATTTCCTCAAAGCCGACCACATCAGCCTGATGCTGGGTTCGGCCGAACAGCCGGGGCTGGACCAAGCCTTGAGCGCCCGCAATCTGCGCCGCACCAAACGGGTCAGCGTGTCAAACTTCTCGGCCCTTGCCAGCCTTTTATACGGTACCGACATGCTGGCAGTGGCGCCGGAACGTATGGGTCAGCAGCTGTTGTCGCGGGCCGCCTGGGTGCCACTGCCGTTCGATTACAAGCCCTTTACCCTGTTGATGATCTGGCACCAGCGCTATCAGAACGATGCTGCCCACCGCTGGTTGCGCAACCAGATAAACGCGGTGGCGGCCACCATGAATGGAATGGCGCAATAATCAATCGATATCATTCATAGGTTGTATGACAACTGACCGGCTTACCCGCTGCCTTTAAATCCGTAAACTGCCTGCCCGAATCAACGCTTTTACGGAATTTTTCATGCTTGCCTTAACCAGTATCTGGACCACCATATTATTAGCTGCCGCGGTGGCACTGGGGCCATTGGCAACTGATATGTACCTGCCGGCACTGCCGCAGATTGGCAGCGACCTGAACGCCAGCACCGGCGATGTCCAGCTTACCCTAAGCTTTTATCTGGCCGGTTTTGCCATGGCGCAGTTGTTTTGTGGCCCCTTGGCCGATCGCTTTGGCCGCAAACCCATCATGATTGCCGGCTTTTTTATATTTGCCCTCGCCAGTATTGGCTGTGCTCGCGCCACCAACGTTGACAGCCTGATGCTGTTTCGCTTTTTGCAGGCGCTTGGGGGGTCAGCCGGCCCGGTACTGGGGCGCGCCGCGGTGCGCGATATTTACACGCCACAACAATCGGCCCGCATCATGGCCATTCTGGCCAGTATTATGGCCCTGGCCCCGGCGCTGGCTCCCACCATTGGCGGCGTAATGGTTACCCATCTGGGTTGGGCACCGATTTTTTACGTGCTGGCCGGTTACGCCCTGGCAATGATGGCCACTGTGGCTATCGGCATACCCGAGCCCATGCGCCCGGAATACCGCCAGCCACTGCGGCCCGCATCGCTGCTGAAAAACTATCGCCTGATTGGCAGCGATATCAGTTTTCTGGGTTATACCCTAACCAACAGCCTGATGTATTCAAGCCTGTTCGCCTTTATTTCCGGCTCGTCCTTCGTACTCATCGACTTTCTGGGGGTGTCACCGCAACATTTCGGGCTCTACTTTGCCTTTGTGGTGGCCGGCTACATAGTGGGCAACCTGCTGGCGGTGCGCTTGGGCAAACGCCTGTTACCCGATCAGATTTTGCTGCGTGGTATTTTACTGGCTGTGGCCGGTGGCGCCGTTATGGCATTGTTGGCGCTGGCTGAGGTGTATTCGGTATGGGCGGTTATGCTGCCCCAGGCGGTGATTCTGTGCGGCACCGGTATGGTACTGCCACAAACCATGGCCGGCGCACTGGCAAATTTCCCGCGCATGGCCGGCTCAGCCTCTTCCCTGTTCGGCTTCGCACAGATGACCATAGCCGCCGGTTCCGGCGCTCTGGTAGGCTACCTGCACGATGGCACGTCACTGGTGATGGCGTTGGTGATTGCTCTGTCGACGTTTGCCGCGCTCGCCAGCTATGTACTCCTGGTACAACGCTTCCCGGCACCGGGCTTCGAGGCGGAAGCCCGTATTTAATCGGGCGCCTGGCGGCCAAAAACGTGCAAATGCATCCAATTTAGACTAGAAAGAGTAGGTTAACCGGTATTATAAAGTCTGTTTTTCTGACACGTCCATCCTTAAGGAGAATGTTATGAGCAACGTAACACTTGGCGGCGATGCCGTAGAATTGAGCGGAAACTTCCCCCAACCTGGCGAAACCATCCAACCTTTTACCCTGACCAACAACAGCCTGGAAGACGTTAAACTCAGCAACTGGGACGGCAAGCGTAAAATTCTGAGCATTTTCCCCAGCATAGATACCGGCGTGTGTGCCGCATCTACCCGTAAATTCAACGAAAAAGCCGCTGATCTCGACAACACCGTGGTGTTGGTGATTGCCGCAGACCTGCCCTTTGCCTTTGCCCGTTTCTGTGGCGCCGAAGGCCTGGACCAAGTAATTTCCCTATCCAGCTTCCGCAACTACAGCTTCCAACAGGACTACGGTGTCGCTATGCAAACCGGCCCGTTGGCAGGTTTGTGCGCCCGCGCAGTGATTGTTCTGGACGAGAACAACAAAGTACTGCACAGCGAACTGGTTGGCGACATCAAAGACGAGCCCAACTACGATGCCGCTCTGAACGCTCTGTAATCTGCCATAACGAGTGCCGGCATCGCGCCTGCGGTGCCGGTTTTTCCACCCGACTTTGCTATTCAACTCAACGCGCAAGCATCCAATGCCCCGGCGCTTGCTGCTACACTGTCCGACTTCATTCAGAACGCACATCCGGATTGCTCCTGTGAGTCAATTAGCCACTAACGCCAGCCTACTTCGCCAGCTCTACGACATGACCTGGCCGATGCTGTTCGGTGTGTTATCGCTGATGACCTTTCAGCTTACCGACAGCGCGTTTATAGGCCAGCTTGGCCGCGACCCGTTGGCGGCACTGGGTTTTACAATTCCCATGCAGCAACTGGTCAGTGGCATGTATGTGGGCCTGGGCATTGCCACCACCGCCGTAATTTCCCGCACTCTGGGCCTGAACAACAACGATCGCGCGCGCCAATTAGGCGGACTGGTAGTCATAATTGGCGCTGCCCTGGTGCTGGCGATGTGCCTGCTGGTGTGGTTCGGTCAGCAACCGATTCTGACCCTGCTGGGCGCCGAGCCTGAACTATGGCCGGTTATTCGCCAATACTGGGCGCCTTGGCTGATTGCAGCCTGGATCGGCGCCATGGTGTATTTCGGTTACAGCCTGTGCCGCTCCCACGGCAACACCAAACTGCCCGGCGCGGTTATGGTGGCCACCAGCCTGCTAAATATAGGGTTGGACTGGCTGTACATCTTTTATTTTGGCTGGGGCCTGCCCGGCGCGGCCTGGGCCACCGCCACCGCCTTCGGCCTGGGCGCTCTGGTGATCTATCCGCTGCTGCTCAAGCGCGGCTGGCTGGGGTTTGATCTGGCCGGCCTGCAGCTGGCTCGTGCTGTGCGCCAGTTAGGCGGCATTATGGCGCCGGCCATGGTCAGTCAGATGATGCCGCCAATGGCCGCGGTTCTGGCCACAGCGCTGGTCGCCAGTTTTGGTTCTACCGCCGTAGCGGCCTGGGGGTTGGGGTCGCGGCTGGAGTTTTTCTCGATTGTGGTGGTGTTGGCGCTGACCATGTCGATGCCGCAAATGATCGGGCGCATGCTGGGCAGGGGTGAAATAGAGAATATCCGTCGCCTGGTGCGCCTGGCCGTGCGGTTTCTGGTGGTCTGGCAGCTGGCGATTGGCCTGTTATGGCTGCTGGGTTCCGGCTTGGTGACCGAATTGTTCACCACCGATGCGGAGGTGCAAAGCATTCTGGCCAGCTATCTATGGCGGGTACCGCTGAGCTACGGTGGGCTGGGCGTCTGCATGCTGATGGTGTCGGTGTGCAACGCCGTGGGGCTGCCGCTGCGGGCGCTGCTGATTTCCACCTTGCGACTGTTTCTGTGTTACCTGCCCATGCTCTGGCTGGGCAGCCGGCTTAATGGCATTCCCGGCCTGATGACCGGCGCGCTGGTGGGCAATTTGCTGGCCGGCATGATCGCCTGGCAGCTTTACCGCGCCGGTATGGCAAGGCTATCCGCAAAAAGCAGGCAAAAACCCGGCGAAATAACGGCCCGTAATGCCGGTTAGGTGAACGTTAAGCGAGCCTCAAACGGCGAACTTCGAGCGAAAGCTATCTGGCATGGGCGTTACCTGTTTTTCACCATAATCAAAAAACACAAAACCGTATTTGGCCTGCGCCACTGAAGCGCCGTCCCGTTCGCGGGTTACGCGGAATACAAAATCACCGCCGTAGCGATTAAAGTCGGTTATCCCTACGTCAAACACCAGAGTTTCCGGGTAGTAGGTTTCAGCCTGATACACGGTAGCCAGGTCAGTCACCAGAATGCCCAGGCCATTGTGACCGACCTCGTCGATCCCGTGATGGGAAAGAAGCTGCACCCGTGCCTCTGACAGCATCGAAATCAACGCATCGTTACCCAAATGATTGGCACCGTTGAGATCGGTACTGCGCACTGCCAGGCGGGTTTGAAAACAAAACACCTGTTCGGGAAATTCCAGTTTTATTCGAGCCACAATCCATTCGCCTATGCCGAGAAATAAGGTATGTTGGCACAATCACGCAAAAATCCCAATTGCGCCATATTGACGACTGACTGCTGGTGATCTTATGGATATCCGCCCCGCTGCCACTCTTGCTTTGATCCGCGATAGCGACAAAGGTCTTGAGGTGCTGCTGCTACAACGTACCTGGAAGGCCTCTTTTCTGCCGGGTTATTTCGTGTTTCCCGGCGGCGCGGTGGATGACGCCGACCAAGCCTGCCGCGCCCACATTGCCGGACCTGACGATAGCGCCATTAGCCAGACCATGAGTCTAAGCGGGGGCGGCGCCGACTACATGGTGGCGGCATTGCGGGAATGCTTCGAAGAAGCCGGCCTGCTGCTGGCGGTTAACGATAACGGCGAACTGGTCGGCGCAGACCACCCCATTCATCAGTCACGGCAGGCATTGTTTCGCGGCGACGTGAGCTTGCAGGCGCTGTGCCTGCAACACAATCTGATTCTGCCTCTGGACCGGCTGGCTTACCTGAGCCACTGGATAACCCCGCCGGGGCCACCGCGGCGATTTGATACCCGATTTTTTGTGGCGGTTACGCCAGAAAGCCAGATTGCCAGCCACGATGGCGAAGAAACCATTGACCACTTGTGGATAACCCCGCAACAGGGCCTGGCGGAATACCGCAGCGGCGAACGCCTGTTCAGCCTGCCAACCTTGCGCACCCTGCGGGTGCTGCACGATTTCACCAACACCGGCGAGGTTATGCGCTACGCCCATGCCAATCCGCCCGAGCCTTTGCCCAGCGAGCCCTGGCCCGCCAGACGCCGCGATAAAACCATCGTTCTGGAACCCGACGCGACGGCGTACGATGAAGCCCGCAAGCTTGACCCGGAAGGTGCAGGTACCACCAATGCAGTGATTGTCCCCGGCGAGCCGGTCGAAATTGCCGCGGGCGTTATCCGCCTGACCTCACCCAACCCGGGCGTGATGACAGGGCCGGGCACCAACACGTACCTGGTGGGCCACGATTGTTTCACCGTGATTGACCCGGGTCCGGAAGACCCCGCCCACATCGAGCGCATTCTTCAGTTAACCGGTGGCCGTGTTGATCAGGTGCTGGTAACCCACACCCATCAGGACCATTCACCGGCCGCCAGCCTGCTAAAACAACGCACCGGATGCCGGTTGATTGGCCGCACCGCACCGGCAGGCGCGTCACAGGACAGCAGTTTCAACCCGGATGAGGAGCCCGAACACGGCGACCTGATTGCCACAGACGCCGGCATCCTGAAGGTTTTACACACGCCGGGCCACGCATCGAATCACCTGTGTTATTTGTTGTTGGAACAGGGAATGCTGTTTTCCGGGGACCACATCATGCAGGGTTCCACCGTGGTGATAAACCCGCCAGACGGCGATATGAAGGCGTACATGGAATCGCTCTATGATTTGCTGGCCGAACCGCTGAGTTTTATTGCACCTGGCCATGGCTTCGTGATGGCGCGGCCAGAAGCGACGGTAGATTATTTAATTACCCACCGATTGACCCGCGAACACAAAATTGCCCGGGTGCTGAAGAAACTGGCACCGGTCAGCCTGGAAAAGCTTACCGCCAGCGCCTATGACGACGTACCGGCGACGATTCACGGGGTGGCCGCGCGCTCGGCGCTGGCACACCTGTTAAAACTGGAGCAAGAGGACCGCGCCAGTTGCAACGACGACGTCTGGCATGCCACCCGCCATACCTGATTACGCCGATACCGGGCGCAGAAGGTTCATGGGCTCGACTCCTTGTTTGATGACAAAAGCATGCTACTGAAATATTCGTTCAATCCGCCACCTATCATCCCAAATCCGGCGAAGGCTTCATGAAAACGGTATTAAACCTTTGTCACAGCCATATCAACCATCTATAAAGCGCTCTAATCTGTCTACCTTCAGGCTCGGCAAAAGCCGGAAGTCACGATTACAAGAGGTAGTATGGCCAGCAAACACAGGGTGATGATGGCATTTTGGCAGCACTTGGCCAGGCGTTCTCTGGCAAGCGCCATAGTTGTGGCGGGCGCTTTTGGCGCGCTTTCAGCCCAAGCCGACGATAACGGTGACGGCGGCACCCAAGTCGCCGACTTGGATAGCGAACAGGCAACCGTAGAATCACCACCGGCCGCCAGCCGCAGCGCACCGGATATCGATTTGAAGGAGGTGGCGCCGCCACCCGAGCCGCCCCCGGCAGCCGCGGCCGAACCGGCCAGTCCTGACGCCGGTGCAAAACCGCTTTCTGAGCCGATGCCAGAATCGCTGTCAGACTCGATTCAGCCCGCACCCGCGGTGGAGGCCCCAAAAATCACTGCAAGCTTCAGCCTGCTGGGCAGTGATATTCGCCCGGGCATTTCTACCCGCCTGGCTTGGTCTCCCAACATCCAGATTGCCGGTCTATCGCAGCCAACGCCGGTTCTGGTAGTCAACGGCATCAATCCCGGCCCTACCCTGTGCCTGACATCGGCCATTCACGGCGACGAGCTAAACGGCATCGAAATTGTGCGCCGCACCCTGTATGACCTGGACGCGACCAAGCTGTCCGGGCGGGTTGTGGGTGTGCCGATTGTGAATCTGCCGGGTTTCGAGCAAGGCAGCCGTTACCTGCCTGACCGCCGCGACCTCAACCGGCACTTTCCCGGCAGCTCCGACGGCAGCCTGGCGGACCGTATTGCCCACTCGCTGTTTACCCAAGTTATCAACCATTGCGACATGCTGGTGGACATTCATACCGGCTCGCAAAAGCGCACTAACCTGCCGCAGCTGCGCGCCGATATGAACAATCCGGATGTAGCAGCCTTCACCCTCGGCTTTGATCGCATGGCGGTGGTGCACAGCAGTGGTTCACCCGGCATGTTGCGCACCGCGGCAGTCAACGCCGGTATCCGCGCAGTTACTCTGGAAGCCGGGGATTTCACGCCAACGGCGAGCTTGACCACGCCGACAGTACGGGGATGGGAGAGAGCGTGGAAACTGCAGAAAGCGGTGACGATCTCATCGACAACGATGGTTAAACCGCCACCCCACCACTCATCGTGAATCTACTGCCGAGCGCTTAGCGCCGCCTGGATACGCTCGATCACCTGCTCCAGGGTGGCTCGCGGGCAGCCGATGTTCAAGCGCATAAAACCTCTGCCATTGGCGCCAAACGAAACACCCGGATTCATACCCACACCTGCCTGCTGCACAAACAGGCGTTTCAGGCCGGTGTCGTCCAACCCCAGTGCGTGGCAGTCCAGCCACATTAAATAAGTGCCCTCGGGGGCGCTCACGTCTATACCCGGCAGACGCTGAGCAACCTGGTTCACCACAAAGTCGCGGTTGGCCTGAAGATAGCCCATCAACTGGTCCAGCCAGGGGCCGCCGTGGCGGTAACCGGCTTCGAAACCGGTTACGCTGAACGGATTGCTCTGGGGCATGTGGAACGATTCCAACACATCCGCCATTTTCTGCCGCAGCCCGCTGTCTGCAATCACCATGGCCGACAAACCAAGGCCGGGGATATTGAAGGTTTTACTCGGGGCAATGGCGGTGATCAGCTGGTCGTCGGGGCGCGCAAGGGCCGCTAGCATGCGGTGGCGGTGGCTGTCGGAAAACACCAGATCGCAATGAATTTCATCGCTCAGCAGTACCAGGTTATGGCGTCGGCAAATGTCGAGCACCGCCGTCAGTTCGGCTTCAGACCACACCCGCCCGATTGGATTATGGGGCGAACACAGAACCAGCATCTTTGCCTGCGGGCGCGCCGCACATTGCTCCAGGTGGGCCAGATTCATGCGGTAGTACAAGCTGCCGTCTTTCTGCTTTTCCGCCAGCAGCGGATTTTCCAGAACCTGGCGCCCGGTTTGCCGCACCGAACTGAAAAACGGCGGGTATACTGGCGGCTGTATAATCACCTCATCGCCCGGATGGGTACACGCCATACACGCGGCATTTAACGAGGGCACGACCCCCGGCGCCATCAGCACCCATTCACGCTCGAAACTCCATTGGTGACGCTGGCGAAACCAGTCGCCCATGGCGCTGTAAAGGCTGTCGGGGAACATCGTGTAACCGTATACCGGGTGCCGGGCGCGCTCGCTGAGCGCGTCGGTAACCGCTTGCGGCGCAGCAAAATCCATATCGGCCACCCACACCGGCAGTACATCGGCGCGGCCGAACACCGCTTCGCGAGCGTCCAATTTTACCGCATGGGTGTTTTCCCGGTTTACCGGCTGATCAAAATCTGCGTGGGACACAGGTCACTCCCTGAAATTGCCAAAAGCAAGGCCGCTCGCCGTTGCGAGCCTGACCCAAGCTTGAGGTTATAATTAATTGATAGCAAAGTATCAGCATACATCACAAGGCCCCGTAATCCATGTCTCAAACCGCCGTCGTTATTCGCACTTCCCGCCCCAACTTTCTGGTGATGGCCCCGCTGTGTGTGGGTCTGGGAGTTGCGCTGGCCTGGCGGCTGCCAGGAGCTCCGCCGCCCCTCTTAGACACCCTATTGGTGTTCATGGGTGCGCTGCTGGCCCACGCCGCGGTGAATATGCTGAATGAATACGAGGATTTTACCTCCGGACTGGATTTGCACACCCACCGTACGCCGTTTTCAGGCGGCAGCGGCGCCCTGCCACAGCTGCCGTCGGCGGCGCGCTCCGTTTTACTGGGAGCACTGGTTACATTGGGTCTGGTAGTGGTTATTGGCCTGTATTTTTTATGGCAACGGGGCGTGCCCATGCTGATATTGGGGGGCGCCGGCGTTGCTCTGGTGGTTACCTACACCCGCTGGATTACCCGTTCGCCGCTGCTGTGCCTGCTGGCACCCGGGCTGGGGTTCGGCCCGGTGATGGTACTGGGAACGCTAGTGGCGCTGGGAGCGCCGATCAACGCCGCGGCCGTCGCGGTGTCTGTCATCAGTCTGCTGCTGGTAAGCACACTGCTTTTGATGAACCAGATTCCCGACGCCGAAGCCGACCGCCGTGGCGGCCGTTATCATGCAGTGATTGTGCTGGGCGTCTATAAAGCCGCGTGGCTGGCCGGAGCCATGTTATTGGCCAGTTACGGCGTGCTGGCGCTGACTTTGATCAGCGGCTGGTTGCCAATGGCAACAGCGCTGGGCTTCATAACCCTGCCCCTGGCGCTGTGGATTGCCTTCAAATTACCCCAGGTGGCAGACGATCATCACCGCTTACAGCCGGTTCTGGCCATGAACGTAGCCTGCCTGCTTGCCACACTGGCTTTGCTGATTATCGGGCTAAGCATGTAACGGGGTGGTGATCACGCCCTCAGCTCGCTTCAGTGCTGCTGACTGTCGCTTTTTATTACAGTATTTAATCAATATTACAAATCGTTACAGGGCGCATAGTGCGACCCGCTCTACGGAGGCCTGCTATAGTGTGTGTTCCGGGCATCATGGGTTGTTCCGGACATTTTTCATTGTGACAAGGAGTTGCCATGAGTGTTGTGCTTCTGTTGTTGAGCGCGCTGGTACTGATTTACCTCAGTATTGGCGGAAAGACGGCCAGCGTTGTGCTGAGCGTTGCTACGCTGATTGGCCTGGCCCAAGATGACTGGCATCTGGTCAGCTTTATCGTCGGCGGGCTGGCCCTCGCTTTGGCGTTAATTCTGCTGAACCCCAGCGATCTGCGACTCAATAAGTTCAGCAGGCCATTGCTGAACTGGGTGCGCTCACGCTTGCCACAATTGTCGGACACCGAAGCCGAAGCGCTGAAGTCCGGCTCGGTGGATTGGGACGGCGAACTGTTTTCAGGCAAGCCACAGTGGTCAAAACTGCTGGGCGCAAAGCCGGCGCACCTGAACAGCGAAGAACAGGCGTTTCTGGATGGCCCGGTGGAAGAACTCTGCGCCATGCTGAACGACTGGGAAATCACCCACGAGCATTACGATTTGCCCGAAAAAGTCTGGGCGTTCATACGCGGTAACGGCTTTTTCGGGCTGGTCATACCCAAAAAAGACGGCGGCATGGGGTTTTCGAACACCGCGCACTCCGAAATCGTGATGAAAATATCCACCCGCAGCGTGTCAACCGCGGTCACCGTAATGGTGCCCAACTCTCTTGGGTCCGGTGAGCTGTTGATGCACTATGGTACCGATGCGCAAAAGCAGCATTATTTGCCACGCTTGGCCGGCGGCCAGGAAATCCCCTGTTTTGCCCTGACATCACCGGTGGCAGGCTCAGATGCCGGCGCTATTCCAGACAAAGGCATTGTGTGCAAAGGCCAGTGGAAGGGCGAAGAAGTACTGGGCCTGAAAGTCACCTGGAACAAGCGTTACATTACGCTGGCGCCGGTGGCCACCCTGATTGGGCTGGCCATCAAAGTGTATGATCCAGACGCCCTGTTGGGCGACAACGCCGACATTGGTGTTACCTGCGTGATGGTGCCGCGGGAAACCGATGGCGTAAACGCCGGCGCCCGCCACTTGCCGATGAACACGGTGTTTATGAACGGGCCGACCTGGGGCAACGACGTCTTTATTCCCATGGA